>Ga0228535_1000620_pt1 | contig 89575 bp, 90 predicted proteins | sample SJ1metagenome_FD_168457 | JGI IMG/M metagenome (GOLD analysis project Ga0228535, IMG submission 168457) | Enriched culture of PCE-dechlorinating microbial communities from Ithaca, New York, USA - SJ1 | ecosystem: Engineered > Modeled > Simulated communities (microbial... > Unclassified | place...
GGTCATGGGTCAGGGGTCAGGGGTCAGAGTGGCTTATGGTTGCTTTTCCTGATCCCTGAATCCCGAATCCTGCCCCCTCCAATACAATCGAAAGCACGCATGCACACGGACACGCACCACACCGCCATGATCCTCGCCGCCGGCCGCGGCGAGCGTATGCGTCCGCTCACCGACCGCACGCCGAAGCCGCTGCTGGCGGTGGGCGGCAAGCCGCTGATCGTGTGGCACATCGAGCGGCTGCGCGATGCCGGGTTCACGCACATCGTGGTCAACCACGCGCATCTGGGCCAGCAGATCGAAAACGCGCTCGGCACCGGCGCGGCGCTGGGGGTGGCCATCGACTACTCGCGCGAGGCGAGCGCGCTGGAGACGGCGGGCGGAATCGCGACGGCGCTGCCGCTGATCCCGGCCGACGTGTTTCCTGTGGTGAACGGCGACATCTATTGCGAATTCGATTTCGCCCGGCTGGCCGGGCCGCTGGCGCGGCTGGCGACGGGACACGACCGTGCGCATCTGGTGCTGGTCGACAATCCGCCGCACCATCCCAAGGGCGATTTCGTGCTGGAGCGCGATCGGGTGACGCATGCGGATGCGCCGCTGACGCCGCACCCCGCGCGCCTCACCTTCTCGGGCATCGGCGTCTACCACCGCGATCTCTTCGCCGCCACGCCGGCGGGCGAGAAGGCGCCGCTGGCGCCGCTGCTGCGCCTGGCCATCGACGCCGGGCGGGTTTCGGGCGAACATTTCACCGGCCGCTGGGTCGATGTGGGTACCCCCGAGCGATTGAACACTTTGGACGAAGAACTGAAACGCCATGCAGCCTGACGCCGCCATTTACCGCGCCCGCCGCGAGCGGGTGATCGCCGAGATGGGCGAGGGCGTGATGGTCATCGCCACCGCGCCGGAAGTGCCGCGCAACCGCGACACGCACTACCCCTACCGGCACGACAGCTATTTCTACTGGCTCACCGGTTTCAACGAGCCCGAGGCGGTGGTGGTGCTGATCGCGGGCCAGGAATCGCGCCACATCCTCTTCTGCCGCGAGAAGAACGAAGAGCGCGAAATCTGGGACGGCTTCCGCTACGGCCCCGCGGCGGCGCGCGAGGTGTTCGCCTTCGACGAGAGCTTTTCTTACGATGCGCTCGACGCCGAACTGCCGAAGCTGCTGGAAAACCAGCCGCAGCTCGCCTACATCATCGGCCGCGAGGCGGCGTGGGACACACAGGTGATGGGCTGGCTCAACGCCGTGCGCGCCAAGGCGCGCAGCGGCGTGCACGCGCCGGTGCGCATGGTCGACGCGCGCGTCTGGCTGGACGAGATGCGGCTGGTCAAGGACGGCCACGAACTCGCGCTGATGCGCCGCGCCGCCGAGATTTCCACCGGCGCGCACCGCGACGCCATGCGCGCGACGCGGCCCGGCCGCCACGAATACGAGATCGAGGCCGAACTGCTCTCGGCCTTTCGCCGCGGCGGCGCCGAAGCGCCGGCCTACACGTCCATCGTCGCCAGCGGGCCGAACGCCTGCGTGCTGCACTACGTGTTCAACAACAAGCCGATGCGCGACGGCGACTTGTTGCTGATCGACGCCGCCGCCGAATTCGGCGGCTACGCCGCCGACATCACCCGCACCTTTCCGGTCAACGGCCGGTTCAGCGCGGCGCAGAAGGACGCCTACGAACTGGTGCTCGCCGCGCAGACCGCGGCGATCGATGCGGTGCGCCCGGGCAATCACTGGAACAGTCCGCACGAGGCCGCCGTGCGCGTGCTCGCGCAGGGCATGGTCGACCTGGGTCTGCTCAAGGGCGAGGTCGACGGGCTGATCGAATCGAACGCCTACAACCGCTTCTACATGCACCGCACCGGCCACTGGCTCGGCATGGACGTGCACGACGCCGGCGAATACAAGCTCAAGGGCGAATGGCGGCCGCTGGCGCCGGGCATGACGCTCACCGTCGAACCCGGGCTCTACATCCGCCCGGCGGACGACGTGCCGGAAGCTTTCCACAACATCGGCATCCGCATCGAGGACGACGTGGTCGTGACCGAGGCCGGCTGCGAAGTGCTGACCTCGCCGCCCAGGACCGTGGCCGAGATCGAAGCCTGGATGCAGGGTTGAACATGACGAATCCCGCGCGCGATGTCCTGATCGTCGGCGCCGGCCCGGCCGGCGCGGTATGCGCGCTGGCGCTCGCGCAGCAGGGCGTGCCGGCGCGCGTGCTCGAAGCGCAGGCGGGCGACGCGCGCGGCGATGCGCGCACGCTCGCGCTGTCGCACGGCGCGCGGTTGATCCTCGAACGCGTCGGCGTGTGGGACGCGCTCGGCGCGGTCACGCCGATCACGCGCATTCACATCTCGCAGCGCGGCGCGCTGGGCGTCGCGCGGCTTGCCGCAGACGAACTCGATGTGCCGGCGCTGGGCTACGTGCTGCCCTACGCCGAACTCACCGCCGCGCTGAAGCAGGCGCTGGCCGACGCACAGATTGCGGTCGACTACGGCGTCGCCGTCGAGCGCATCGACGCCGACGCGGACGCCGCCACGCTCCACACCTCGCGAGGCGCGCTGTCCGCGCCGCTCGCCGTGGTGGCCGACGGCGGGCGCAGCCTCGACGCGCCCGCGCCGCGCGTCCGCCGCGAATACGACCAGACCGCCGTGGTCTGCGACGTGCGCACCGAACTGCCGCACGCGAACCAGGCTTACGAACGCTTCACCCCGGACGGCCCCGCCGCGCTGCTGCCGAATGGCGACCGCTACGCCCTCGTGTGGACGGCGTCCACGACGGAGGCCGAGCGCATCGCCGCGCTCGACGACGCGGCCTTCCTCGACGCGCTGTACCGCCATTTCGGCGGCCGTCAGGGGCGCTTCCTCGAAGCCGGCCCGCGCAAGACGTTTCCGCTCAAGCTCGCCTACACCGGCAGCGAGGCCGGCGCGCGCGTGGTGCGCATCGGCAATGCCGCGCAGACCCTGCATCCGGTGGCGGGGCAGGGGTTCAACATCGGCCTGCGCGACGCCTTCGAGCTTGCGCTGGCCTGCGCCGACGCGCCGCCGGAGCAGATCGGCAGCGCCGCCATGCTCGCCGCCTACGCGCGCGGCCGGCGCGTCGACGTGGGGGGCGGCCTGGGCTTCACCGATTTTCTCGTGCGCGCTTTTTCCAACGATTTCCCGCCGCTGCGTCACGCGCGCGGTCTCGGCCTGCTGGCGCTGGAAGCGCTGCCGCCGCTCAAGGTTTTCGTCGCGCGGCGCATGATGTACGGGGCGCGCGGATGAGCTGGCTTCGCCCCTCTCCCCAACCCTCTCCCGCTTGCGGGAGAGGGGGCAAAGGTCGCGCTTGAATATGAATAGCGAACGCTATCAGGCCGTCATCGTCGGCGCGGGTCTCGTCGGCGCGGCCACCGCGCTGGCGCTCGCCCGCCGGGGTTTGCGCGTCGCCTTGATCGAGCGCGCCTCGCCTGCCGCGCCCGGGCCCGAATGGGACACGCGCATCTATGCGCTCACGCCCGCGAACCAGCGTTTCCTCGCCTCGCTCGGCGCCTGGTCGCGCATGGATCCGACGCGCGTGCAGCCGGTGTACCGCATGGACGTGGCCGGCGACGGCGCGGGCCGCGTGCGCCTCGACGCCTACGCCTCGGGCACCGCGCAACTCGCCTTCATCTTCGAGTCCGGGCGTCTGCAGCGCGCGCTGTGGGAAGCGCTGCTCGAAGACGGCGAGGCGGCCGTGCATTGCCCCGCGTCCATCGCCGCGCTCGAACGCGACGGCGCGGACACGCGCATCCGCCTCGACGACGGGCGCACGCTGACGACCCAACTGGTGATCGGCGCCGACGGCGCCAACTCGCGCATCCGCGACTGGGCCGGTCTGTCGGCGACCGTCTCGCCCTACGGCCAGAGCGGCGCCGTCGCCAACTTCGAATGCGAGCGGTCGCATCGCGGCGCCGCCTTCCAGTGGTTCTTCGACGGCGACATCCTTGCGTATCTGCCGCTGCCGGGGAACCGCATGTCGATGGTGTGGTCAACCCGGACGGCGCACGCGAACGAACTGGTGGCGCTGCCGGCCGAGGCGCTGGCCGAGAAGGTGCGGCTGGCCGGCCGCGACACGCTGGGCGCGCTGCGCACAATCACCCCGGCGGCGGCCTTTCCGCTGCGGCTGATCCGCGTGGAGAAGCCGGTGGCGGCGGGTGTGGCGCTGGTGGGCGACGCGGCGCACGGCGTGCATCCGCTGGCGGGCCAGGGCGTCAACCTCGGCTTCGGCGACGCCGAAGCGCTGGCCGACACGCTCGCCGCGCACCGCCGCGCGCACCTGGGCGACCTGCGCGTGCTCTCGGCCTACGCCCGCGCGCGGGCCGAGCCGGTGGCGCGCATGCAGGCCGTCACGCACGGCCTGCATCATCTGTTCGCGGACGCGCGCGCGGGCTGGCTGCGCAATGCCGGCATGTCCGTCGTCGACCGCCTGCCGCCGCTGAAAGCGGCGCTGGTGCGGGAGGCGATGTCCTGAGTTTTTTTGAGTTCTGAATTGGAGCCCTACATGAAGTTTGTTGCACGTCTGGCCGGCCTCGCGCTGGCTGCCGGCCTGGTCGCCGCGACCGGTGCGCATGCCAGCGAAACGGTCATCCGCAAGGCGCTGAACGAGCGTTTTCCCGGCGCGCAGGTCACCTCGGTGACGAAAACCCCCTACAGCGGGCTGTACGAGGTGTACGTCGACGGCCAGCTCGTCTACATGGACGCCAAGGGCCAGTACATCTTCACCGGCGACGTCATCGAGCTGAAGTCGCGCACCAACCTCACCCAGGCGCGGCTCGCCAAGCTGCAGGCGGTGGACTGGAGCGTGTTCCCGCTCAACAACGCGATCAAGACCGTGAAAGGCAAGGGCGAGCGCAAGCTGGTGCTGTTCTCCGACGTCGATTGCCCCTTCTGCCGCAAGTTCGAGGCCGAGCTCGACAAGGTGGACAACATCACCGTCTACACCTTCCTCTATCCCATCGAAGGCCTGCATCCCAAGGCGGTGCAGACTTCCAAGCAGATCTGGTGCGCGCCCGACCGCAACAAGGCCTGGGACGAGTACATCGCGAAAGGCACGATTCCCGGCAACGACGGCAAGTGCGCCCACCCGGTCGACGCCACGGTCGCGCTCGGCAACAAGCTCGGCGTCTCCGGCACGCCGACGCTGTTCTTCGCCAACGGCGTGCGCGTGCCCGGCATGGTGCCCGCCGCGCAGCTCGAACGCCTGCTCGTCACCCATGCGAAATGAGCTTCGCGTTCTGGAATGACCGCTATTCCACCGACGAATACGTCTTCGGCACCGCGCCCAACGTCTTCCTCGCCAGTCAGACTGCCTACCTGAAACCGGGCCAGACCGCGCTTGCCATCGCCGACGGCGAAGGCCGCAACGGCGTGTGGCTGGCCCAGCAGGGGCTCAAGGTCCACGCCATCGACTTCTCGCCCGCCGCGCTCGCCAAAGCCGCGAAGCTCGCGGCCGAACGCGGCGTGGACGTGGCATTCGAACAGGCCGACGTGCTGAACTGGCGCTGGCCCGAAGCCGCCTACGACGTCGTCGTCGCCATTTTCATCCAGTTCGCGCCGCCGCCCGAACGCGAGCGCATCGTCGAAGGCATCCGCCGCACCCTCAAGCCTGGCGGCACGCTCATCCTGCAGGGCTACACGCCCAAGCAGATCGAATACGGCACCGGCGGGCCGTCCAACCCGGCCAACATGTATGTGGAAGCGGACCTCAGGCGCTGGTTCGGCGACTGGCGAATCGAGCACCTGGCCGAGCACGAATCGCACATCAGCGAAGGCGCGCACCACCACGGGATGTCGGCGCTGATCGACATGGTGGCGGTGAAGCCGGGGTGACCTGAAAAACGCCGACCGTTTGGCGCGGGTTTCAGCTTCGTTCATGCGTAAGGCGCTACCGCATTGTCGTCGCGCGTGAGCAGTTGCATCAGTTTCGGGTGGATGAACAGTTTCTCGCGGCCCAGGGTCACTTCCCGCAGCACGCCAATCTCAACGAGCTGCTTAAGATAACGTGAAGCGGCCTGCCGCCCGGCGATGTTCTTGTCCACTACATTCTGAATGCGGCAGTAGGGCAGATCGAAAATGAGATCGACCAGTTCGCGCGTGTAGATTTTCGGTGCGTTTTGCTTCACGTGCTGAACCGTCAGTTTGGACAGTTCGCGAATCGCTGAAATCTTGGCCGTCGTCCAGAGCGCGGTGTCTTCCACGCCGCGCAGCATGTAGATCAGCCACGGCTCCCAAGCCTGTTCGCGCGTCACATCCAGCAGCAGGCGGTAGTAATCCATCTTGTGGTTGATGATGTAACGGCTGAGATACAGAATCGGCAGGGTCAGCAGGTCTTCCTGAATCAGGTACAGACTGTTCAGCACGCGTCCGGTACGGCCATTGCCGTCGGTGAACGGGTGGATGGCCTCGAACTGGTAGTGGCCGACAGCCATTCGGACAAGCGGATCGATATCCCTCGCCTCGTGCAGGTAGCGTTCCCAGTTGGCCAGCTTGGTGCGCAGCACATCTTCGCCCACTGGCGGCGTATAGATCACCTCGCCCGTTCGGTCGTTTGCCAGCGCCGTACCCGGTACCTGCCGCACTTGCATCCGCGTGCCCTTGATGCGCGTGCAGACCTGTTCCGCGGTGCGCGTATTGAGCGGCATCTCTTTCAGGGCGCGAAAACCTTCCATCAGCGCGCTTCTGTGCCGCAATGCCTCGCGCGTTGCCGGGTCTGCGCGATCGTCGGCCTGCTGGTATTGAAACAGGCGGTCGGTTGTCGTCACGATGTTCTCGATTTCCGAACTCGCCTGGGCTTCCAGCAGCGGCAGTGCATTGATCAGCACGCCTTGGTTGGGGATCAGTTCTGCCGCCTGCTTCAGTTCTGCCAGCGCTGCACGCGCCGCGATGCACTGCTTCAACACCGGGCGTGTCTCCGCCTCCGTAGCCGGTGGCAGGGGGGGGAGATCGTTATAGGGATGATCGGGTCGCCAGGCGGTCATGGTTGATTTCCGGGGGTTTTGCGACATGTCCGGAGTGTATGTCGCTGTCGACGACAGGTCAACGAAACGTGTTGCAATTTTCCAATAGTTGCAACATGTTCATGCTGGCATGTCGCTGGCGACAACAAATGGCGGGCGGAGGCCAGGATGCGCCCGGCCGATGGCGCGCATGCAACCGGCATCGATCGGGTTGAACAAAGTTATGGAAGGTCGCGCCGGCCTGGGGTGAACCGGCTCACCCGCCCGCCGCCTGCTCCGCCCGCGCCAGCTCCCGCAACCCCGCCAGCGCCTGCTTCAGCGTGGCGTTGTCGTTGTCGCGCGGGTAGACCATCCAGGCCGGCAGTTTGAAGCTCGGGCCGTTCTTGACGCGCCACAGGCGGCGCTCTTCGATCAGATGGCGCACGAGCCGCATGGGGAAATAGCCGCTGCCGCCGTAGGTGAGCAGTTGCTGCACGCCCAGCCAGCCGATGTTGGCGACGATCGCGGGGGGCGGGACGTCGGCGTAGTGCTCGCTGAACTGGGCGTGGAATTCGGGGCCCCAGTCGATGTGGATGTAGCCGGGGTCGGGCCAGCCGCGCTTGCGGTCGCTGGCGACGAGCACCAGGGTTTCGTCGAACAGCGCCTCGACGACGAGGCCGGTGCGCGAGGTGGGGGTGTACATCACGCCGACGTCGACGGTGGCTTCGATGAGGCCCTGCATGATGTCGGGCTCGAAGCCGATCTCCAGGCGCAGCGACACCTCGGGGGCGGCATCGCGCATCCAGTCCACCCAGTGCGGCAGGAAGCCTTCCCACAAGGCGATGCGGCCGGACAGCGTGAGCACGTCGGAAAAGCCCTGCGGCAGGCCGACGTCGTGGCGCGCCTGCTCCACGGTGCGCACCAGGTGTTTGGCGTGACGCAGGAAACGCTTGCCGGCGGGGGTGAGTTCGGCGCCGTTGCGGCCGCGCTGGAACAGCCGCGCGCCGAGCGTCGTCTCCAGCGTGTGGATGCGCGCGCTCACGGTCGACTGGGTGACGAACAGGCGGTTCGCGGCGGCGACGAAGTTGCCGCTGGCGGCCACGGCGAGGAAAGTGCGGGCGAGTTCGGTGTCCATGATGGGGCTCTTGTATCGGATTGTCCGATAGAAAATACAAAAAATAATCGTTAGTCAAATATACCGTCGATCCGTAGACTCGGCGCATCACTCAAGGCAATGAGGACACGATCATGGACCGCGCTATCGAAACGCTGATGCCCGAGCGCGACGCCGAGGGCTACCTCGTCGACCCGGGCGACTGGAACGAGGATATCGCCCGCGCGCTCGCGGCGGACGAGAACCTCGTGCTCAACGACGACCACTGGGACGCGATCCGCTTCATGCGCGACTACTACGAGGAACACCAGATCGCCGCCGATGCGCGCTTCGTCATCAAGCGCTTGGCCGAGCGCTATGGGCGCGACGCGCAGAAAAAGCTGTTCGAGCTGTTTCCCTACGGCTACGTCAAGCAGGCCTGCAAGATCGCCGGCATGCGCCGCCCGCGCGCCTGGAGCACGGGCTGAGGTCGGAGAGGAAACGGGGAGGGTAGACGATGGTACGTAAACTGGCGTATTCGGTTTCGGAACGCGAACACTGGATTTCCGGACTCGGCGGGCTGCTGGGCATTCTGGCCATGATATGGGTCAACCATCACTGGCTGGGGCCCACCGGCGTGCTGATCGCCTCATCGATGGGTTCCACGGCCGTGCTGCTATTCGCCATCCCGCACGGCGCCGTTTCGCAGCCCTGGCCGGTGATCGGCGGTCATCTGGTTTCCGCGGTCGTCGGCGTGGCCTGCGCGCAGGCGTTGCCGCACGATCCCATGCTTGCCGCCGCCTGCGCGGTGGGCGGCGCCATCACCGCGATGTACGTGACGCGTTGCCTGCATCCGTCCGGCGGCGCGACCGCGCTGTTCGCCGTCGTGGGCGGCGACGCCGTGCATGCGCTCGGCTACGCCTACGTGACCGGCCCCATCCTGGTGGGCGCGGTGGTGCTGCTCGTGTTCGCGGTCGCGTTCAACGCGCCGTTCGCGTGGCGTCGCTATCCCCAGGTCTGGCACGCCTGGCTGGAACGCCGGGCGTGCGAACGGGAAGAGGCGCCGGGCGGCGTGTGCGACGAAAAATGCATGATCCCGCACAGCGCGCTGGTCTACGCGCTGTCGCAGCTCGATACCTTCGTCGATGTGAGCGAAGAGGATCTACAGCGCATCTATGCGCTCGCGATGGACGGGCACCATCCTGCGCCGTTCGCAACGGCACCCGTACCCGCCCGCGCCGCGGCCTGAATAATCCGGCCGGGCGCGCATCCCGGCCGCCGCGCTCTGCTAGATTGAAGTGGGTCATTCGCCGACCCGGAGCGCAGCGATGCCCCCATCCGACACGAATCCGCCGCCGCCCGAAGGCCACGCCTTCGGTGCGCCCGGCATTCCGCCAACCTGGACCCGCAGCGACAAGGATCTGGTCGGCACGGCGATGGGCTCGGCGCGCGTGTGGTTCGCACTTGGCCACGGCATCGTCAACGAGGTCTATTACCCGCGCATCGACATTCCGCAGATACGCGATCTCGGCTTCATCGTCGGCGACGGCGAAGGCTTCTGGGTCGAGGTCAAGCGTCTGCGCGGCTATGCGCTGCGCGTGCTCGCACCGGGCATTCCCGTCGCCACGCTCGTGCACCGCCACCCCCGCTTCACGCTGACGCTGACCGTCTGCCCGGATGCGGCGCGCGACGTGCTGCTGATCGATCTCGCGCTGGCGGGCGATTCCGCGCTGGGCGTCTACGCCCTGCTCGCGCCGCATCTGGGCGGCACGGGCCGCGCCAACCGCGCCTGGGCGGCGACCTATCGCGGCAGCCGCGTGCTGTGGGCGGAGCAGGGCCCGTTCGGCCTCGCGCTGACGGCGGTCGGGCCGGACGGCGCGGACGGTTTCGCGTCGGGATCGGCGGGCTACGTCGGCGCGTCGGACGGCTGGCAGGATTTCCGGGTCAACGGGCGCATGGCCTGGCATTTCGAATCGGCGGGGCCGGGCAACGTCGCGCTCATGGGCCGGCTCGCGCCGCGCGCGACGCTGGCGCTCGGCTTCGCCGCCACGCGCCAGGCCGCCGCCACGCTCGCCCGCGCCGCGCTGACGGAACCGTTCGCGCGGCAGCGCGACGCGCAGATCGCGGCTTGGCGGGCCTGGCATGCCGCCTGCGGCCGGGCCGCCCCGCCGCCCGACCTGCCGGAGCCGCTGCGCGACCTGTGGACCGCGTCGGCCCAGGTGCTCAAGACGCACGCCGACAAGACCTACCTCGGCGCGATGGTCGCCAGCCTGTCCGTGCCCTGGGGCGACCGCGGCGAGGAGCGGGGCGGCTACCACCTCGTCTGGCCGCGCGATCTGGTCGAGTCCGCGCAGGCTCTGATCGCGCTCGGCGGGCTCGACGAGGCGCGTGCGGTGCTGGGTTATCTGATCGCCACCCAGAACGCGGACGGCGGCTGGTACCAGAACCAGTGGCTGGGCGGCCGCCCCTACTGGCAAGGCGTGCAGCTCGACGAAGCGGCGTTTCCGGTGCTGCTGGCCGCCGCGCTGGCCGAACGGGGCGCATTGCGCGGCATGGCGGTGACGGACTGCGTGCGCCGCGCGCTGGCCTTTCTCGTATGCAACGGGCCCGCGAGCCCGCAGGACCGTTGGGAGGAAGACGCCGGCGTCAACGCCTTCACGCTCGGCGTGTGCGTCGCGGCGCTGGTCGCGGGCGCGGACCTGCTGCCCGAATCCGAGCGCGCGCTGCCGCTCGCGGTCGCCGATTACTGGAACGCGCGCATCGAGGACTGGTGCGTCGCGCGCGATACCGCGTTCGGGCGCGCGCACGGCGTCGCGGCGTACTACGTGCGCGTGGCGCCGCCCGACATCGTGTGCGACGACCGCGCGATGCAGCGCGCGCTGCCGGTGAAGAATCGCGGCGACGGCTTCGCGCCGGCGGCGAGCGAGCAGGTCGCGCTGGATTTTCTGCAGCTCGTGCGGTTGGGCCTGCGCCGCGCCGCCGACCCGGTGGTGGCCGATACCGTCCGGCTGGCCGATGCGCTGCTGAAGGCGGACACGCCGGCGGGGCCGGTCTGGCGGCGCTACAACGGCGACGGCTACGGCGAGCACGACGACGGCCGCGCCTTCGACGGCCTCGGGCGCGGCCGCGGCTGGCCGCTCCTGATCGGCGAGCGTGGGCATTACGCGCTCGCCGCCGGGGACGATCCCCTGCCGCTGCTGACGGCCATGCACGCGATGGCGCGGCGGGGGCTGCTGCCGGAGCAGGTGTGGGACGCCGACCCCGTCGGCGCGCTGCGGCCCGGCCGGCCCACCGGCGGCGCGATGCCGCTCGTCTGGGCGCATGCCGAATTCGTCAAGCTCGCCGCCTCGCGCGCGGCGGGCCGGCCGCTCGACCGGCTCGACGCCGTGTGGGCGCGCTATCGCGGCGAACGGCCTTTGGCGCGCGAGCGAATCTGGACGCCGGCCGCGCCCATCGAGCGGGCGGATGCGGCGGGCCTGTGGATCGTGCTGCCGTTCGCCGCGACCCTGCATCTCGGGTTCGACGGCTGGCGCGACGCGCGCGACGTGCCGACCGAAGCCTGCGGCCTGGGCCTGCATGGCATGCGACTCGACGCCGACGCGCTGCGGGGCCGCGCATGCCTGGATTTCACCTGGCGCGACGCCGGCGACGTCTGGCACGCGGCGCGCTACCGCCTCGAAATCATGACCCCGCCCGACTGAAGCCGCGCGAACGGATGCGCGAAAAGCCGGTCATTCGCATATCCGTCGAAACTGACAAGGTGCGCTCATGAACATCCCCCGTACCGTCGGCCCTTTCGTTCTGGGGGCCGTCGTCGCCGGCGCCGCGTTCGCGCTCGGTTCGTCGAGCCATGCGTGGCTGACGCGATCCGCATCCGGACCCGTCGCCGCGCCGCCCGCCGCCCAGGTCTCCGCGCCGGCGCCCGCCGGCCTGCCCGATTTCACGCAACTGGTGCAGCGGAACGCCGCGGCGGTGGTCAATCTCAGCGTGAAGCGCGAAGTGTCCGCGTCGGGCGCGCTGCGCGGCATGCCCGAGGCTTTCCAGCGCTTCTTCCGGCTGCCGCCCGATGCGCAGTTCGAGCAGACCGGCGTCGGTTCGGGATTCGTGATCGATCCCGACGGCTACATCCTCACCAATGCGCACGTGGTCGACGGCGCGAACGAAATCAGTGTGAAATTCAGCGACAAGCGCGAGCTGCCGGCCAAGGTCGTCGGCGTCGACGCGCTGTCGGACATCGCGCTGGTCAAGGTGGAGGCCAAAGACCTCGCCGCCGTGCGGATCGGCCGTTCGGACACGTTGCGGGTGGGGCAGTGGGTGCTCGCCATCGGCTCGCCCTTCGGCTTCGAGCAGACCGCCTCGCAAGGCATCGTCAGCGCGCTCGGCCGCAGCCTGCCGGGCGACGCCTACGTGCCCTTCGTGCAGACCGACGTGCCGATCAACCCGGGTAACTCCGGCGGCCCGCTGATCGATCTCGCCGGCCGCGTGGTCGGCGTCAATTCGCAGATCTACAGCCGCAACGGCGGCTATCAGGGCATCGCCTTCGCCATTCCCATCGACATGGCGATGAAGGTGGCCGAGCAGCTCAAGCGCGGCGGCGCGGTCGTGCGCGGCTGGCTCGGCGTGGGCATTCAGCCGCTCGACGCCGAACTGGCCGCCTCGTTCAAGCTCAACCAGCCGGCCGGCGCGCTGATCGCCTCGGTCGCGCCCAAGAGCCCCGCCGCCGCGGCCGGCCTGAAACCGGGCGACGTGATCCGGCGCTACGACGGCCAAGCCATCGTCGAGGCCGGCGAACTGCCGCCCCGGGTCGCGCTCACGCCGCCGGGGCGGGCCGTGTCGATCGAGATCTGGCGCCAGGGGCGCACGCTGGACCTGAAGGTGACGGTGACGAAACGCCCGGCGCAGACCTAGATTGAATCGACCCGGTGGCGCTCAGCCGAGCGTCGTGTCGAGCACCATCATCACCGCGAAGCCCGCCATCAGCCCGAGCGTGGCGGGCGTCTGGTGGCCGTTGCGATGGGTTTCCGGGATCACCTCGTGGCTCACCACGAAGATCATCGCGCCGGCGGCGAGCCCGAGGCCGATCGGATAGGCCAGCGCCAGGCCGCTGGCGAGACCCACGCCGAGGAGCGCGCCAAGCGGCTCCATCAGGCCGGAGAGGGCGGCGATGCCGACCGCCCGGCCCGGGCGCATGCCCGAGGCCTTGAGCGCCATCGCGACCGCCAGGCCCTCGGGCATGTCCTGCAGGGCGATGGCGGTGGTGAGCGGCAGGCCGACGCCGAGATCGCCCTGCGCGAACGATACGCCGATCGCCATGCCCTCCGGCAGGTTGTGCAGGGCGATGGCGAACACGAACAGCCAGACGCGGCCGATGCGTTCGCAGCCGGCGCCGCAGGGGCCGCCGTGCTCGTGCGCGTGCGGCGTGAACTGGTCGAGCCCCAGCATCAGCAGGACGCCGAGCCCCAGGCCGACGACGACCGCGAACGCGCCGAGTCCCGCGCTGCCGGTGATCGATTCCCCGGCGGCCAGCCCGGGCAGGATCAGCGAGAAGGAGCTGGCCGCGAGCATCATGCCCGCGGCCAAGCCCAGCAGGGTGTCCTCGGCGCGGTTCGACAGCTTGCGCAGGATCAGCGCCGGCAGGGCGCCCAGCGCGGTCGCCGCGAAACCGGCCAGGCCGCCCAGTACGCCGAGCCGCAGGCTGGCGTCGGCCTCGCCGGCGGCGATCCGCCATCCGCTCGCCAGCAGCAGCCAGGCCACCGCGGCGAGCGCGAGCGTCAGGCCGGCGCTGGCCCAGGGATGGCTGTGCGCCTGCGCAGTCCAGATGCTGCGCCAGCTCGGGCCGGGTTGGTCGGGGGCCAATTCCATGTCGCGTCTCCTTGTCGCGTGATCGTGCCGGGCAAGCTTATCAAGCCGCCCGCCGTCGGCGAACGCCGCTCAGCCGATTCCCAGGAATTCGTCGTCGGGCGCGGCCACGCCGCCGACGCCCAGACCGATCATGCTCAAGGCCCGCATCATCGCGCGGCGCACGGGGTGCGCGGGCCGGGGATGGACCGGCGCATGGGCCATGCGGTCGCGGCGGTATTCGTCGTAGGTGCTCAACATACTCATGGCAATCATGGCGTTCTCCTGTCGATGGGCCGCGTGCAAGCGGCATGTCCGTATTTGAATGCGTTCCATTCCATTTATCCAATGAATTATCTGAAACGAGTCGATTGACATCGTCGAATCCAGGCGCAAAAAAAACGGCGCCGCGGAGGATTCCGCGGCGCCGTCGCCGTGCGTGCCCGGGCCGGGCCCGGGCGGCGGTTCAGGCGAGGTCGAAGCGGTCCAGATTCATCACCTTGTTCCAGGCCGCGACGAAGTCATTGACGAACTTGGCCTGCCCGTCGTTCTGGCCGTACACCTCGGCGATGGCGCGCAACTGCGAGTTCGAGCCGAACACCAGATCGGCGCGGGTGGCGGTCCACTTGACCGTGCCGGTCTTGCGGTCGCGCACCTCGAACACCTGCTTGTCCGCCGAGACGGGCTTCCATTCGTTGCGCATGTCGAGCAGGTTGACGAAGAAGTCGTTCGTCAGCGCGCCCGGCCGGCCGGTGAACACGCCGTGCTTCGCGCCGCCGTGGTTGGCGTCCAGCGCGCGCAGGCCGCCGACGAGCACCGTCATTTCCGGCGCGGTGAGCGTCAGAAGCTGCGCCCTGTCCACCAGCAGCGCCTCGGTCGGCACTTCGGGGAAGCGGTCGCTGCGGTAATTGCGGAAGCCGTCGGCGATCGGTTCGAGCGGGTCGAAGGACTCGGCGTCGGTCTGCTCGGCGCTCGCGTCCATGCGGCCAGGCGTGAAGGGAACGGTCACGTCCTGCCCCGCCTTGCGGGCGGCTTCCTCGACTGCGGCGCAGCCGGCCAGCACGATGAGATCGGCGAGCGAGATTTTCTTGCCACCCGCGGCCTGCGCGTTGAACCCGGCCTGGATCGTTTCGAGCGCGCCGAGCACCTTGGCCAACTGCGCCGGCTGGTTGACGTCCCAGTCCTTCATCGGCGCGAGGCGGATGCGCGCGCCGTTGGCGCCGCCGCGCTTGTCGGAACCTCTAAAGCTGGCGGCCGAAGACCACGCGGTGTAGGCCAGTTCGGACACCGAAAGGCCCGAGGCCAGCACCTTGGCCTTGAGCGCGGCCACGTCGTCGGCGTCGACCAGCGGATGATCCACCGCGGGAATCGGGTCCTGCCAGATCAGATCCTCGGCCGGCACTTCCGGGCCGTGGTAGCGGGCCTTGGGGCCCATGTCGCGGTGGGTGAGCTTGAACCAGGCGCGCGCGAAGGCGTCGGCGAATTCTTCCGGATTCTGCTGGAAGTGGCGCGCGATCTTCTGGTACTCGGGGTCGTAGCGCATCGCCATGTCGGCGTCGGTCATGATGATCGGCACCTTTTTCGACGCGTCGCCCGCGGCCGGCGCCATGTTGGCGTCGGTGTGCTGCACCGGCGTCCACTGCGAGGCGCCTGCCGGGCTGCGCGTCGGAATCCATTCGTTGCCGAACAGCATCTCGAGATAACTCATGTCCCATTTCGTCGGCGTGGGCGTCCACGAGCCTTCCAGGCCGCTGCCGATCTGGTCGCCGCCCTTGCCGGAACCGTAGGCGCTGATCCAGCCCAGGCCCTGGTTCTCGACGTCGGCGGCTTCCGGCGCGGGGCCGACCTGCGCCGCGTCGCCCGCGCCGTGGCATTTGCCGAAAGTGTGGCCGCCCGCGGTGAGCGCGACGGTCTCGTAGTCGTTCATCGCCATGCGCGCGAAGGTCTCGCGCACCAGGCGTCCGGACTGCAGCGGATCGGACTTGCCGCCGGGGCCTTCCGGGTTGACGTAGATCAGGCCCATCTGCACCGCGGCGAGCGGGTTGTCGAGATCGGTCCGGGTGCCCTGGCGAGTGTCGCCCAGCCAATCGGTTTCGGATCCCCAGTACACCGACTCGTCGGGCTCGTACACGTCGGCGCGCCCACCGGCGAAGCCGAAGGTCTTGAAGCCCATCGATTCCAGCGCGCAGTTGCCGGTCAGCACGATGAGGTCGGCCCAGGAAATCTGGTTGCCGTACTTCTGCTTGATCGGCCACAACAGGCGGCGCGCCTTGTCGAGGTTCACGTTGTCGGGCCAGGAGTTGGTCGGCGCGAAGCGCTGCTGACCCAGGCCGGCGCCGCCGCGGCCGTCGCCGATGCGGTAGGTGCCCGCCGCGTGCCAGGCCATGCGGATGAACATCGGACCGTAATGGCCGTAGTCGGCCGGCCACCAGTCCTGCGAATCGGTCATCAGGGCGTACAAATCTTTCTTGACCGCCGCGAGGTCGAGCTTCTCGAACGCCTCGACGTAGTCGAACGCCGCCGCCATCGGACTGGTTCCGGGCGCGAACTGGTGCAGGGTTTTCAGATTGAGCTGGTTCGGCCACCAGTCGTGGTTGGTCGGCGTGCCTCCGCCTGCGGCGGTGACGTGGAAGGGACATTTGCTTTCTGACATGGCTGGCTCGCTCCTTTCGGTTTTTCGGTTGCACTCACGGGTTGGAGTCCCCGCATTTAAGACCAGAAATGAGAATTTGTCTCATGAATAGTCTAGAATAAGGCGATTGATGAAATCGAACGGTTCCGCATGACGCTCCAGGAGCTGAAATACCTCGTCGCGCTGGCCGATCACGGCCACTTCGGCCGCGCCGCCGAAGCCTGCTTCATTACTCAGTCTACGCTGTCCACGCAGATCAAGAAGCTGGAGGCCTTCCTCGGCGTGACGCTGTTCGACCGCAGCCTCAAGCGCGTCACGCCCACGCCGATCGGCCGCGAGATCCTGATGGCGGCGCGCAGCATCGTCGAGGAATCCGAGCGCATCCGCGAGCTGGCCAAGCACGCGCAGGATTCGATGGCGCGGACTCTCCATTTCGGCGTGATCCCCACCCTCGGCCCGTACTACCTGCCGCACGCGCTGACGCTGGTGCACAGGAAACATCCCGGCCTGCGCCTGCTGCTGCGCGAGGAACTGACGCCGCAGATTCTTGAACATCTGGCCGAAGGCAAGCTCGACGCCGCGCTGCTGGCGCTGCCGATCCTGGATGAGAACCTGAGGATCGAGCCCTTGTTCTACGAGCCGTTCTTCGCCGCCCTGCCGGCCGGCCACGCGCTGACCGGGCGCGACAGCCTCAAGGTGCCCGACATCATGGGCGAGAAGCTGCTGCTGCTGGACGAAGGGCATTGCCTGCGCGATCAGGCGCTCGACGTGTGCGGCGCGGGTCTGGGCGGGCACGAGGAAGTGCGCGCCACCAGCCTGGAGACGCTGCGGCAGATGGTCGGCATGGGGCTGGGCGTGACGCTGCTGCCCGCGCTGTCGGTGGACGCGGGCCCGCGCGTCAGCCGCAAGAGCGTGGAGATCCGGCCGTTCAGGAAGCCCGTGCCGGGCCGCACCATCGGCCTCGTCTGGCGCAAGCGCGCGCCGTTTCCCGAAACCTTCGAGCGGCTGGCCGCTACGCTCAAGGCCAGCCTGCCCGTCGACGTGGAGCCCGTCTGATGTCCGACCTCAACGACCCGCGCGTCTTCTTCGCCGCCGAGCGCACGCTGATGGCGTGGAACCGCACCGGCCTCACGCTCATGGCCTTCGGCTTCGTGCTGGAGCGCTTCGGCCTGTTCCTGCACATGCTGCGCCCGTCGCCCGGCCATGCGGGCCGCGACCTGTCGTTCTGGATCGGCGTCGCCTTCATCGCGCTGGCGCTGGCGGCGATGAGCTTTTCCATCGTGCAGTTCCGCCGCGTGCTGCGCACGCTCAAACCCGTCGAGATTCCCGAACGCTACTGCACCTGGGCCGGCATGGCGATGAACCTGTCGGTGGTGGCGCTCGGCTTCGCGCTGCTCGTGTATCTGTTCTCGGAGCTTTAGCCCACCGGCCGGATGCCCGGCAGCCGCGCGAAACTCTCGCGCGTGACCGTCTCGATGAAGTCCGCCACATGCGCGCGCGCCGCGTCGGCTTCGCGAACCGCCGCGTACAGTTCCGCCCACAGCCCGTGCCGGCCGATCGGCCGCGCCGCGACGTAGCCGCGTTCGAGATAAGGCGCCACGGCCCAGGCCGGCAGCGCGGCCAGCCCACGCCGGCTGGCGACGAGCTGCAGGATCGCCACAGTCAATTCGGCCTCGCGGCGCGGCGGTTTGACGCCGGCGGGTGCGAGCACGCGGCGCACCAGATCGAGCCGCCCGTCCGGCACCGGGTAGGCGATCAGCGTGTGATCCGCGAAATCGGCCGGCATCAGCCATTTGCGTTTTTCCAGCGGGTGGCCGGGCGGCATCAGCGCGAGCATCTCGTAGGCGAACAGCGGGCGGGTGACGAGGCCGTGGCGCGGCGCGTCTTCGGAGGTCACGACGAGGTCGGCCCGGCCGTCCGTCAGCAGGCTCGTCGGGTCGGCCTGGAAGCCACCCAGCAGATCGAGCTCCACGCGCGGCCAGGCGTCGCGATAGGCGTCCATCGCGGGCATCAGCCAGTCGTAGCAGGTATGGCATTCGACGGCGACGCGCAGCTCGCCGGCCTCGCCGTCGCGCAGCTTGGCCAGATCGCGCAGCGCGGCGTCCACGCGTGGCGCGATGTCCCGCTCCAGCGCGAGCAGGCGGCGGCCGGCGGCGGTGAGTTGCGGCGGCCGCGTCGCGCGGTCCAGCAGGGGCAGGTCCAGCGTTTCCTCCAGCGCCTTCAACTGATGCGAGACGGCCGACTGCGTGAGATGCAGGCGTTCCGCCGCGGCGGTCAGCCCGCCGGCTTCGGCGACGGCGCGCAGCAGGCGCAGGTGGCGCAGTTCGATATGAGAAATATTCATGATATTGATGAGAATAATTCGTTTGTATCATGATACGCGGGCCGCCATCATGCCGTCCATCGCACATCACGATGGAGCACGACATGGCATTGGCGCACGTACTGGGGCTTCCGCGCATCGGCCCCGACCGCGAATTGAAGTTCGCCCTGGAACGCCACTGGCGCGGCGAACTGGACGAAGCCGGCCTGCGCGCCGTGGCCAGCGGCATCCGCCAGGCGAACTGGCGCGCGCAGGCCGAGGCGGGCCTGGATTGCGTCGCGGTCGGCGACTTCGCCTACTACGATCCCATGCTGACCCACGTGGCCCTGTTTGGCTGTGCGCCGGCGCGCTTCGGCTTCGGCGGCCGAATCGGGCTGGCCGAATATTTCCAGCTCGCGCGCGGCAACGCGGCCTGCCACGCGATGGAAATGACCAAGTGGTTCGACACCAACTACCACTATCTCGTCCCGGAGTTCGGCCCCGACACGGCGTTCGCGCTCGACGGCCGCTGGCTGCTCGACGAGGCGGCCGAGGCCCACACCGCCGGCTTCAAGGCCAAGCCCGTGCTGATCGGGCCGCTGACTTTCCTGTATCTCGGCAAGTCGAAACAGGCCGGATTCGACCGGCTCGATCTGCTCGACCGCCTGCTGCCGGCCTACGCGCAACTGCTGGGCGCGCTGCGCGCGGCGGGCGTCGAATGGGTGCAGCTCGACGAACCCATCCTGAGCCTCGACCTGCCGCCAGCCTGGCGCGCCGCGTTCGAGCGGGCCTACCACGCGCTGCGCGGCGCGGGCGCGAAGCTGCTGCTCGCCAGCTACTTCGGCCCTCTGCGCGACAACCTGCTGACCGCGCTGCAACTGCCGGTGGACGGCGTGCATCTCGACTGCGTGCGTGGCGGCGGCGAGCTGGCCCAGGCGCTCGACTGGCTGCCCGCCACCAAGGCGCTGTCGGTCGGCGTGCTCGACGGCCGCAACGTCTGGCGCGACGACCTCGCCGCGGTGCTCGACCGGGTCGAGCCGCTGCACGCGAAGCTCGGCGACCGGCTGTGGGTGGCGCCTTCGTGCTCGCTGGCGCACGTGCCGGCGAGCCTTGCGCCGGAAACGCGGCTGGATGCGGAGCTGAAAAGCTGGCTCGCCTTCGCGGCAGAAAAACTGGACGCGCTCGGCATTCTCAAGACCGCGCTCAACCGGGGGCGCGCGGCGGTCGCGCCCGCGCTCGAACACAACGTGCGGGCGCTGGCTTCGCGCCGGCGGTCGCCGCGCGTGCACGACGCGGCGGTCGCGGCGCGCGTCGCCGCGCTCGGGGCGGACGCCGACCGGCGGCGCAGCCCGTTCGCCGCGCGGCGGGCGGCGCAGCGCGCGCGCTTCGCGCTGCCGCTGTTTCCCACCACGACCATCGGCTCGTTTCCGCAGACGCCGGACATCCGCCAGGCCCGCGCGCGCTTCAAGCGGGGCGAACTGGATGCCGCCGCGTATACGGCGGCGATGCGCGCCGAGATCGAAACGACCGTGCGCCGGCAGGCGGCGCTGGGCCTCGACGTGCTGGTGCACGGCGAAGCCGAGCGCAACGACATGGTCGAATACTTCGGCGAACAGCTCGCCGGCTTCGCCTTCTCGCAGAACGGCTGGGTGCAGAGCTACGGCAGCCGCTGCGTGAAGCCGCCGATCCTCTATGGCGACGTGTCGCGGCCGAACCCGATGACGGTCGAGTGGGCGCGCTACGCGCAGAGCCTGACCGAGCGGCCGATGAAGGGCATGCTCACCGGCCCGGTGACGATGCTGCAATGGTCCTTCGTGCGCGACGACCAGCCGCGCGCCGTCACCGCGCTGCAGCTCGCGCTCGCGATCCGCGACGAGGTCGTCGACCTCGAGGCGGCCGGCATCGGCATCGTGCAGATCGACGAGCCTGCCTACCGCGAGGGTCTGCCGTTGCGCCGCGCCGACTGGCCGGCCTACCTCGACTGGGCGAGCCGCGCCTTCCGCGTCGCCGCCGCCGGCGCGCGCGACGATACGCAGATCCACACCCACATGTGCTATTCGGAATTCAACGACATCCTGCCCGCCATCGCGGCTATGGACGCCGACGTCATCACCATCGAGACCAGCCGCTCCGACATGGAGCTGTTGCGCGGCTTCGGCGACTTCGCCTATCCGAACGAGATCGGGCCGGGCGTGTACGACATCCACAGCCCGCGCGTGCCTTCGGTCGAAGAGATGCGGCGCCTGCTGGACAAGGCGGCGGCCGTGATCCCGCCCGAACATCTGTGGGTGAATCCCGACTGCGGCCTGAAGACGCGCGGCTGGGCCGAAACCGAGGCCGCGCTGGCCGGCATGGTCACGGCGGCGCGGGCGATGCGGCGCGCGCACGCGGCCTGAGAACGGCAAGGAACTTGCGCGCGGACGGGGAGGTCGAGCCGGGAGTCGATTAGAATCCCTGTATTTTGAGAATCATTTCCCTTTCCCTCGCCTTTCTGCTGCTGGCCGGATGCGGATCGAGCGCGGCCGCGCCGCTCGACCCACCCGCACGTCCGGGCGCGTTCTGGCTCGGCCGGGATGCGTCCGCCGCGCCGTCTCCCCAGCCGGTCGACGCCGTGCGCTTCGACAGCCTCGCCGCGCTCACCGAACACGCATTGCGCACGCGGCCCGACGCGCGCGCGGCCTGGTTCGGCATCCAGGCCGAAGCCAACCGGCTGGACGCGGCCGAGGCCGACAACTGGCCCACGCTGACGGGCCAGATCAGCTTCACCCGCAGCCAGGCGATGTCGAGCGCCGGCTCGTCGGTTCCCGTGCTCCATCGCTACGGCCCCAGCCTGAGCCTCGCCTACGTGCTGTACGACTTCGGCGCGCGCACGGCGGGCATCGAGGCGCAGCGCTATCAGCTCGTCTCGACGCTGCTGGCCGGCAACCGCACCCTGCAGGACATCGTCTCCGCGGTGGAGACCGCCTATTACGCGCTGGTCGCGGCGCGCGGCGCGCTCGACGCGCAGAACGAGCAGATCGCCTCGCTGGCGGAAAGCGAAAAGGCCGTGCGGATTCGGCTCGAAGGCGGCCTCGCGTCGCGCGCCGACGCGCTGCGCGCGCGCGCGGCGCGGGTCGAGGCCGAGCTGGCCCGCGACGCGGCCGCGCGCGACGTCGCCAAGGCCGAGGCCGCGCTGAAGCAGGCGGCCGGCATCGCGCAGACGCAGACCCTGACGCTCGACTGGCCGCTCGCGCCGCCGCCCGATCTCGACGCGGCGGCCCTGCTCGCCGACCTGCTCGCCGAGGCCGAGCGCCAGCGGCCCGACCTGCGGTCGCTGCGCGCCTCCGCCGCGGCGGCCCGGGCCGAGGCGGACCGCGCGCGCGCCGCGCGCTGGCCCAGTCTCGCGCTGTCCGCCAACACCGGCCGCACCTTCTTTCTGGAAGACGAGCGCGCCCCCTCGACGACCTACAGCGTCGGGCTCAATCTGAGCGTGCCCCTGTTCGACGGCGGCCGCCTCGCCGCGCAGGCGCGCGCGGCCGAGCGCGACGCCGAACGGTTCGCGGCGCAGGCCGACGCGCAGCGCGACACGGTGGCGCTGGAAGTGACGCAGGCCTGGCAGGACGCGCGCTACGCGCAGACCGCGCGCGCGGGCGTCGCCGTGCAGTACGAAAGCGCGGCCGAATCGGCGCGCGCGGCGGAAGCGCGCTACAAGACCGGTGTGGGCAGCCTGCTCGAATGGCTGACCGCGCAGGCCGATCTGGCGCGCGCGCGGCAGGCGCGGGTGCAGGCCGACGGCGACTGGCAGAGCGCATTTTCCCGTTTGAACCACGCGCTCGGGCGGCTGCCCGCGGCGCTTCCCGAGAGACAGCCATGATCGGTCGCATTCTTGCCGTCGTCGTCGTGCTGGCGCTGGTCGCCGGCGTCGCCTACCGCATCCAGCAGAAAGGGGCCGAGGAAGCCGGCAAGGGCGGCGAAGGCCGGGCGATCGCGGTCAAGACCGCGCCGGTCGAGGTGCGCGACTTTCCGCGCGTGATCGAGCTGCCGGGCACGCTCGAAGCCGCCCGCCAGGCGGCCGTGTCGGCGCAGGTCGGCGGCGTGCTGCTGAAGCAGCACGTGCAGGAAGGCGACCGCGTGCGCGCCGGGCAGACGCTGTTCACGCTCGACGCGCGGCCGGCCGAGGCGCGTATCGCGCAGAGCCGCGCGAGCCTCGAAGGCGCGCGCGCCGAAACCGAGGAAGCCGAGAAGAAGCTGACGCGTCTGGCGCCGCTGATGGATTCCGGCTACATCAGCCGGCAGGAATACGACGACGCGGTGCTGGTGCGCGAAGCCGCGCGCGCCAAGGCGGCCAGCGCGCGCGCCGAGCTGCAGGCCGCGCAGCTCGACGCCGGCTACGCCGCCATCCGCGCGCCTTTCGCCGGGCAAGTCGGCCGCATTCCGGTGCGGCCGGGCGACCTGGTGCAGGCGGGCGCGGCACTGACGACCCTGATCGCGGACGGCGGCCTCGACGTGCGGGCCAGCGTGGCGCAGTCCGACTGGCCCGCGCTGGACGCCGCCCGCGCGGCCGGCAAGGTGCCGGCCGACATCTTCTTCGACGGCGGCGACAAGCCGGCCGCGCGGGGTGAGCTGAATTTCGTCGACGCCCAGCTCGACGCCGCCAGCGGCGCGGTGCAGATCAAGGTGCGGCTGACCGGTGCGCCGCCCGGCCTGCTGTCCGGCCAGAGCGTGCGCCTGCGGCTGCGGCTCGGCGTCGAGCCCGGCGCGCGGGTGGTGCCCGAAGCGGCCCTGCAGCATGCGCAGAACGGCACTTATGTCTATGTCGTGCGCGACGGGCGCGCGGTGGCGCAGCCGGTGACGCTGCTGCGCGCGCTGGACGGCGCGCAGGCGGTGAGCGGCGAACTCGCCGCCGGCGAGCCGGTGCTGATCGAGATTCCGCAGCGTCTGCGCGCGGGCGGCGTGGTGCGCCTGGAAGGCGAACGGCCGCCGGCGCGCGAGGCCGCCAAGTGAACCTCTCGCGCCTGTTCATCGAACGGCCGGTCGCCACGCTGATGTTGGTGCTGGCGATGGCGCTGTTCGGCGCGCTCGCCTACAAGCAGTTGCCGGTGAACGACCTGCCGCAGGTCGATTTCCCGACGCTGCGGATTTCGGCCAGCCTGCCGGGCGCGAACCCGGAGACGATGGCCAACACCGTGGCGACGCCGCTCGAACGGCAGCTCTCGACGGTGCAGGGCATCGAATCGATGTCCTCGCAGTCGGGCCAGGGCTCGACCAGCATCACGCTGCAGTTCGAGCTGGGACGCGACATCGACGCCGCCGCGCAGGACGTGCAGACCGCGGTCGCGCAGGCGGCGCGCAACCTGCCGGACGGCATGGACCCGCCGCAGCTCCGCAAGATCAACCCCTCCGATTCGCCCATCCTTTACCTCGCGCTGTCCGCCGAACGGCTGCCGCTCACCGAGCTCGACGCGGTGGCCGACTCGCACGTCGCGCAGCGCCTGTCCACCCTGTCCGGCGTGGCGCAGGTGCTGGTGTTCGGCTCGCAGAAATACGCGCTGCGGCTCTACCTCGACCCCGAGAAGCTGCTCGCGCGCGGCCTCACCTTCGCCGACGTGGTCGCCGCGGTGCAGGCGGCCAACGCCAACCTGCCGTCCGGCACGCTGAACGGCGCGACGCGCGCCTACGCGGTGAAGGCGCCGGTCGCGCTCGCCGCCGCGCGCGATTTCGGCGACGTCATCGTGGCCTACAAGGACGGCGCCGCGCTGCGCGTGCGCGACCTGGGGCGCGCGGTCGACAGCGTGGAGAACGACAAGGCGCGCACCTGGTACAACGGCACGCGCGCCATCGTGCTGGCGGTGCAGCGCCAGCCCGGCGCCAACACGGTCGAAGTCGCCGAGCGCATCCGCGCGATGCTGCCGCAGATCGAATCCGAACTGCCCGACGGCGTCCGTCTGCAGGTGCATTTCGACCGCTCGCTGTTCGTGAAGGATTCGCTGCACGAAGTGAATTTCACGCTGGTGCTGGCGCTCGGGCTGGTCGTGCTGGTGATCTTCGCTTTCCTGCACAACGTGCGCGCCACGCTGATCGCGGCGCTGGTGCTGCCGAGCTCGCTGCTCGGCACTTTCGCCTTCATGCATCTGGCGGGCTACAGCCTCAACAACCTGTCGCTGATGGCGATCACGCTCGCCATCGGCTTCGTGGTCGACGACGCGGTGGTGGTGATCGAGAACATCGCGCGCCACCTCGACATGGGCAAGTCGCGCGTGCAGGCCGCGCTCGACGGCGCACAGGAGATCGGCTTCACCGTGCTGTCGATGACGATCTCGCTCGCGGCCGTGTTCCTGCCCATCCTGTTCATGGGCGGCATGATCGGCCGGCTGTTCCAGGAGTTCGCCGTCTCCATCGGCGTGGCGGTGATCCTGTCCGGCGTGGTCGCGCTCACGCTGACGCCGATGCTGTGCGCGCGCGGGCTCGTGCACGAGACGATCAACAATCCCTTTTCGCGCCTGTTCGACCGCGCGTTCGGCGCGTTCCGCGACTGGTACGGCGAAACGCTGCGCGCCTCGATGCGGCATCGCGGCGGGATGCTGCTGCTGTCGGTCGCGGTGCTGGGCGCGATGGTGTGGCTGGCCGGCCAGGTCAGGCAGGGCTTCATCCCGCGCGTCGACTCCGGCATGCTGTTCGCCAACGTGCAGTATCCCGAGGGCATCCCCTTCGAGGAGCTGTCGAAGCGGCAGCAGCAGCTCGCCGATCTGGTGCGGGGCCATCCGGCCGTCGACGGCCTGATGTCCTCGGCCGGCCAGGGCGGCGGCGGCGTCACCGGCGGCAACGTCGGCCGACTGGTGATCCGGCTGACGCCGCGCGACACCCGCCCCGGCGCGGACCAGGTGATCGAGGAGCTGCGCGCGCTCAGCCGCAAGGTCGGCGGCGTCAACGTGACCCTGCAGAATCCCGCGTCGATCAACGTCGGCGCGCTGGCCTCGTCGAGCGACTACCAGCTCACGCTGACCTCGAGCGATTTCGAGTCCCTGAAGCACGCGCTGCCCGAGGTCGAAAAGGCGCTCGCCGCCGCGCCGCTGATCACCGACGTGGACAGCAACCTCGAACTGCGCAATCCCGAGTTGCGGGTGACGCTCGATCCCATCGAGGCGGCGCGGCTCGGCATCGACGCGCGTGCGGTGCAGCAGACGCTCTACGACGCGCTGGGCGGGCGCCGCATCAGCGAGATCTACGGCACCAGCGACCAGTACAGCGTCACCGTGGAAGCCCTGCCCGAAGCCCAGCTCGACCCCGCATTGATCGGTCGGCTGCCGGTCCGCACCGCCGCCGGCGGGCTGACGCGGCTGGACGCCGTGGCGCGGGTCGAGGCGGGCGTCGGGCCCATTTCGGTCTACCACTACGGCCAGCAGCCGGCGGTCACGCTGTCGTTCAACCTGGCGCCCGGCGCTTCGCTCAACGAGGCGCTGGCGCAGGCGCTCGCCGCCGCCAATTCGGCGCTGCCGGCCGACGTGACGGCCCAGCTCACCGGTTCGGCGCAGAAATTCCAGGAATCCACGGTCACGCTGCCCTTGCTGCTGCTGTTCACCGTCGTCGTCATCTACATGGTGCTGGCCGTGCTGTACGAGCACCTGGGGCATCCGCTCACCATCCTCACCGCGCTGCCGCTCGCCGGATTCGGCGCGCTGCTGGTGCTGCTGCTCGCCGACGAGGAGCTCAACATCTTCAGCTTCGTCGGCATCATCCTGCTGGTCGGCCTGGTGAAGAAGAACGGCATCATGATGATCGACTTCGCGCTTACCCGGCAGCGCGCCGGCATGGCGCCGGAGGACGCCATCGTCGAGGCGTGTCTCGTGCGCCTGCGGCCGATCATGATGACCACCTTCGCCGCGATCTTCGCCACCCTGCCCATCGCCATCGGCTTCGGCGCCGGCGGCGAGGCGCGCCGGCCGCTCGGCATCGCCGTCATCGGCGGCCTGGTGTTCTCGCAGTTCCTCACGCTCTACATCACGCCCACCTTCTATGTGAGCATGGCGCGGGTCGAGGCTTGGCTCGCGCGGCAGCGCGCGCGATTCGCCTAAGCCATCCAAGCGAGCGCGGCGTAGCGCGCCAGCTTGCCCGCGCCGACGAGCAGCAGGAAGCGCCCCACGCCGACGCGCAGGACGCCGGCGACCAGACACAGCGGATCGCCGACGACCGGCAGCCACGCCAGCAGCAGGGCGGGCTGGCCGAAGCGCGCGAACCAGCGTTCCGCGCGCGCGGCCTGCCGTTCGGCCTTGGCGCTGCGCCGCACGGCCTGCCTGCCGAAGCGGCCCATGCCGTAAGTGATCAGACTGCCCAGCACGTTGCCCGCCGTGGCGACGGCCACGCTTGCCAGCGGATCGGCGCCCTGATGAAGCCGGTAGACCAGCAAGGCCTCCGAGCCGCCGGGGAACAGCGTCGACGACAGCAGCGCCGAACCGAACAGCGTCCAGTCCATCAGACGCGCGCGCCGAAATCGAGGGCGGCGGGCGATCGATTGATGTCGTCAATATGCTTCATGCAGATTATCCGTTGGATCGAATCATTCATGGTGGGTAGAGTGGCGCCTGTTCCGATTGATAACGTAAATCAAGCAGCCCGCCAACCTACAGGAGCCCGACATGCAGAACACGCGATCCGCCACCATCCAGAACCTCGAAGCCGCCTTCGCCGGCGAATCGATGGCCCACATCAAGTACCTGTGGTTCGCCCGCCAGTGCCGCAAGGCCGGCGACGAAGCCACCGCCAAGGTGTTCGAGGACACCGCCGCGCAGGAGATTCTGCACGCTTTCGGCCACGCCGAGCTGCTGTTCTCCGACGAGACGATGACGCCGGCCAAGTGCCTGCAATACGCGATCGAGGGCGAGACCTACGAGTACGCCGAGATGTATCCGAAGTTCCGCCACGAGGCGATGCTGGAAGGCAACGCCGCCGCGGTCGCCGAGCTCGACGAACAGATCGCCGAATCGAAGGAACACGCGGCGATGTTCAAGGCCGTGCTGGACAAGGCCGCTAGGCGCTTCGCCGCGCTGGCCAAGGTCGAGGAAAAGCACGCGAAGCATTACCAGGCGACCCGGGACGCGCTCGCCGCGCCCGAGGCCATCGCCGCCTGACCGATCGTTCATTCTGAAAGGACACATCATGAAGATTTGGCAATGTATCGTGTGCGGTTACGTGTACGACGAAGCGAAAGGCGACCCCGAGCACGGCATCGCCCCCGGCACCCGCTGGGCGGACGTGCCCGAGTCCTGGGAATGCCCGGACTGCGGCGTCGCCAAGATGGATTTCGAGATGGTCGAAGCGGCCGCGGCGGCCTGATCGCGATCCGTCCGCCGGGCGCGCAGGCGCCCGGCTTATCCATGCGGCTCCGGCCTGTCCGGGGCCGCTTGGATAAGCCAAGAGCATCAGGAGTTTCACCCATGCAGCCCATACTCATCGTCGGTTCCGGCCTCGCCGGCTACACCCTGCTGAAGGAAATCCGCAAGCGCGACGCGGCGGCGCCCGTCACGCTCGTCACGGCCGACGACGGCGTCTTCTATTCCAAGCCCAACTTGTCCAACGCGCTGGCCGCGGGGCGCAGCGCCGCCGCGCTGGCCGGCGCGGCGGCCGAGAAGATGGCGGCCGATCTGAACGCGACCCTCCTGACGCGGACGACGGTCACGGCCATCGATCCGGCGACGCGCCGCATCCGCACCGCCGACGCCGAATACGGCTACGGCAAGCTCGTGCTCGCGCTCGGCGCCGATCCCTTCCCGCACCGGCTGGCGGGCGACGCCGCGAACGCCGTGCTGACGGTGAACGATCTGGCCGACTACGCGCGCTTCCGCGAGGCCCTCGCCGGCAAGCGCCGCGTGGTCGTGCTGGGCGGCGGCCTCATCGGCTGCGAGTTCGCCAACGACCTCGCCGCGGCGGGCATGGACGTGACCGTGGTGCATCTGGGCGAGTGGCCGCTCGAACGGCTGCTGCCGGTCGAGGCTGGGCGGCGGCTGGCCGAGCGCCTGTCCGCGCTGGGCGTGCGCTGGCACTTCGGCCGCACCGCAGCGCGGGTGGATGCGATCGACGGCGGCCTGCGCGTCACGCTCGACGACGGCGCCGCGGTCGACGCCGAAGTCGTGCTGTCGGCGATCGGGCTCGCGCCGCGCATCCGGCTGGCGCAGCTCGCCGGCATTCCGGTCAAGCGCGGCATCCAGACCGATCGTTTCCTGCAGACGGGCGCGGCCGACGTGTACGCGATGGGCGACTGCGCGGAGGTGGACGGCCTGGTGCTGCCCTACGTGCAGCCGCTGATGGTGCAGGCGCGCGCGCTGGCGGCCACGCTCACCGGCGCGCCGACCGAAGTCGTCTACCCGGCCATGCCGGTCATGGTGAAGACGCCCGCGCATCCGGTCGCGGTCCTGCCGCCCAAAGCCGGCGCGGCCGGCGGCTGGAAAGTCGAGTCCGCGGCGGACGGCGTATGCGCGCTTCATCTGGATGAAGACGGCCGCCTGCAAGGCTTCGCGCTGACCGGCGCGGAGACGGCGAAACGCAACACGCTGGCGAAGGAAATCGCGGTCTAGCAGGTCTTGCACGCCTCCGTCGGCAGCCCGCGCGCGATCCAGCCGGGGCCGGCGCCGCTGCCGGCCATGCCTTCCTTGACGTTGTAGACCCGAGTGAAGCCGGCCTCGACCAGCGCGCGCTGCATCTGCGTCGAGCGGTTGCCGGTGCGGCAGATGAGGCCGATGGGCGCGTCGCGGTCGCCGCCGAGCTCGGCTTCCACCTGCTTCACGAAGCCGGCCGCGCCCTGCGGGTGTGCCATGTCGATTTCCAGTGCGCCCTGGGCGACCCGGGTCTGCTTCCATTCGTCCGGGCGGCGGATGTCGATCAGCGTGAGCCGGCCGGCCTGCGCCTGGACATGGGCCTCGGGCGCCGACAGGCTCGGGCCGGCCTCGCGCGCGCAGCCGGCGGCGGCGAGCAGGAGCAGGACGGCGCCCAGAGCGGGATGCAGACGGATGCGAAACATGACGATGTCCTCGTGATCGGTTGAACCTGAATGGAGTCCGATGCGGTGCCGGCAAGTTCCGCTTCGCGCGCTTGCTTTGCCCGAAGCGTGCGCGACAATGCCGCATGGACATCTTTCGCGTTTTTCACCTGCAGTGCGCGCGCCGCCTGCCGGCGCTGCCGGCCTCGCATCCCTGTTCGCGGATGCACGGCCATTCCTTCCAGATCGAGCTCACGCTGAGCGGCGAGCTCGATCCCGCGCTGGGCTGGGTCGTCGATTTCGCCGACGTCGGCCGCGCCTGGCAGCCCGTCCACGATGCGCTGGACCACCGCTGCCTCAACGACATCGACGGGTTGGACAATCCCACCAGCGAACGGCTGGCGATCTGGCTGTGGCGTCGTCTGAAGCCGGACCTGCCCGGCCTGTCCCAGGTCAAGGTGATGGAGACGCACGACGCCGGCTGCGTCTACCGGGGGCCGGCGTAAGGCGGCCGGATCAGCGCAGCACGCGCACCCAGATGCGCCGGTTCTGCCCGCGGCCTTCGGCCGTGACGTTGCTCGCCACCGGCTGCAGGTCGCCGTAGGAGATGGTGGACATGCGGTCGAGCGGGATGCCGCCGGTTTCGTGCAGGTAGCGCCGCACCGCTTCGGCGCGTTCCAGGGCGATGCGCCGGTTCTGGCTGTCCAGGCCGAGGTTGTCGCTGTAGCCGACGATTTCCACGAACACGTTCGGCAGCTTCGGCGCGATGCCGGCGACGAGGCCGTCGAGCGCGGCGCGTCCGCCGGCGGTCAGTTCGGGCAGCTCGTAGGCGTAGGACACCATGCTTTCCGTCAGCAGCAGCGAGTCGGCGAGCTTGCCGCTCACCCGCCGGCTGTCGCGGGCGATCTTCACGGCGTCGTCGGCGCTTTCCTGCGCGCGCCCGATGGCTGCGTTCGCGGCATCGAGCTGCGCGCGCAGCGCCGCCGTTTCCGCGCGCAGGCCGTCGAGCGCGGCCGGCTGATCGCCCTGCGCGTCGAGGCGGTTCGCCAGCAGCGTCTGACGGGATTCCACGCCGGCCAGACGCGTATCCATGTCCTGCTGCGCGGCGGCGAGCCGGGTCAGGGACTGTTTGACCGCGTCGAGGTCGCGCGCGGCGGCCGCCTGCGCGTCCAGCGTCTGCTGCGAGGCGCAGCCGGCGAGCGCGGCGGGAACGATCAGGGCGAGGGGCAACAGGGGACGCATGGCGGGCTCCGGACGTACTGAGAGTCCCGATTTTACCCGCCGGGGCAAAAGGGCTTGCAATATTCTAATAATCGTTAGATTATTCGCCTCATGGATACCCGCAAAACCAAAGACCTCCTCTACGAACACGTAGCCCGCATCGGCAAGGCGGTGTCCAGCCCCAAGCGGCTGGAGTTGCTGGAGATTCTCGCGCAGGGCGAGAAAACCGTGGATGCGCTGGCCGCCGACGCCGATCTGTCGATCAAGCTGGCGAGCGCGCATCTCAAGGTGCTGAAGGAAGCCCGGCTGGTCGAGGCGCGCCGCGACGGCCGCAACATCGCATACCGGCTGTCGGGCACGGACGTGTCCACGCTGTGGGTGAACCTGCGCACGGTCGCCGAAGAGCATCTGGTCGAACTCAAGCTCGCGATGGACGGCCTGTTCGCCGCGCCGGAAAAGCTCGACGCCGAAACGCGGCGCTCGCTGATGAACAAGGCGAAGCGCGGCGACGTGGTGGTGATCGACGTGCGGCCGGCGGTCGAATACGAGAGCGGCCACCTGCCGTTCGCGCGCTCGATGCCGGTCGCCGAACTGCGCCAGCGGCTGAAGGAGCTGCCGGCGGGCAAGGAGATCGTCGCCTACTGCCGCGGCCCGTTCTGCATGATGTCCGCCGAGGCGGTGACCCTGCTCAGGGAACACGGTTTCGACGCGCGCAAGATCGCCGACGGCACGTCCGAATGGCTGGCCGCGGGCCTGCCGCTTGCGAAGACCTGAACGATTACCTGATCAACGACTGAGGAGACTGCCATGTTTTTCCGTCAACTGCTGGCCAAGGACGCCACGCTGTCCTACTTCTTCGGCTGCGGCTCGTGCCATGTCGGCGTGGCCGTCGACCCCGTGCTCGGCGACGAGGACTGGTTCATCGATGAGGCCGCGAAGCAGGACGTGAAGATCACCCACGTCATCGATACGCACGTGCACGCCGACCATTTTTCGGGTGGCCGGGCGCTGGCCGAGAAGACCGGCGCCGCCTACTGCCTGCACGAAGCCAACGGCGACCGGGTGAATTTCGGTTTCACGCCGCTCACGGACGGGCAGCGCATCGACGTCGGCAACGTCTATATCGACGTGCTGCACACGCCGGGCCACACGCCCGATTCGATCTGCCTCGTGGTCACCGACAAGCGCCGCGCCGAGACGCCGTGGTTCGTGCTGACCGGCGATACGCTCTTCGTCGGCAGCGCCGGCCGGCCCGATCTGGCCGGGCAGGAGGCCGAGATGGCGGCGCAACTGCACGACACCCTGCACCGGCGCCTGCTGACGCTGCCGGCGGAAGTCGAACTCTATCCCGGCCACACTTCGGGCAGCGCCTGCGGCGCGGGCATGTCCGGCAAACCCATGTCCACCGTCGGCTTCGAGAAGCGCTGGAATCCCATGCTGGCCATGAATCGCGACGATTTCGTCGCGGCGCTGACGGCAAGCATTCCGCCGCGCCCGGCGGAAATGGACCGGATGGTCGCGTTCAACCTGGGGCGCTGAGATGACGAGCTACGCGGCGGACTACCGCTACGGCATCCGCGTCAATTTTGCCCAGTTCGCGCACCAACTGGTGCAGGTGTTCTTCGTCGGGCTGGCCATCGGCATGTTCCGCACCGTGGTGCCCGCGCTGGCGGAAACCGACTTCGGCGTGGCCAAGGGCTCGTTCATGATGCTGACGGCCTTCGTCACCGCCTTCGGTTTCGTCAAGGGCACGCTCAATTTCGTCGCGGGACGTCTCTCCGAGCGCATCGGCCGCAAGAAGGTGCTGTTCCTCGGCTGGCTCGCTGCCGTGCCGATCCCGTTCATGATCCTGTATGCGCCGAGCTGGGACTGGATCGTGGCGGCGACCGTGCTGCTGGGCGTGAACCAGGGCCTGGCCTGGTCGATGACGCAGACCGCCAAGCTCGATCTGACAACCGCCGACCAGCGCGGGCTGACCATCGGGCTCAACGAGTTCTCCGGCTACTTCGGCGTGGCGGTCGCGGGCATCGTCACCGGTTATCTGGCCACGGCCTACGGCCCGCGCGAGGGGCTGATGCTGTTCGGCAGCGCGGTCGTGCTGCTGGCCGGTGCGCTGACCCTGATCTGGGTGAAGGACACGCTGCCGTGGGCGCACGCCGAAGGCAAGCAGCATGCGGCCGGCCGGATGAAGGGGCCCCGGCCGCGCTATCCGGCCAACATCTCCGATACGCCGGGCACCTGGGAAGTGTTCACGCTCATGTCCTGGCGCGACGCGCGCATGGCCTCGATCAGCCAGGCCGGCTTGGTCGAGAAATTCGTCGACGCGCTCGTGTGGGTGTTCTTCCCGGTCTACCTCTACCAGCGCGGGCTGTCGCTCGCCGGCATCGGCTGGGTGGTCGGCGTCTACGGCTTCGTCTGGGGGCTGTCGCAGTTCCTGACCGGCCACTGGTCCGATCGCGTCGGCCGCAAGAAGCCCATCGTCGCCGGCATGTGGCTGTGCGGCGCGGGCGTCGCGCTGGTGCTGCTGGGCGAGGGCGAGTTGTGGTGGTCGTTCGCCGCCGCCGTCATGGGCTTCGGCATGGCGCTCCTGTATCCGACGCTCTCGGCCGCCGTCTCCGACATCGCGCACCCCAACTGGCGCGGCTCGGCCATCGGCATCTACCGCTTCTGGCGCGACCTCGGCTACGGCATCGGCGCGCTGCTGCTCGGCGTTGTCGCGGCGGGTTTCGGCGGCATCGCGGCCGGCTTCTGGTTCACTGCCGCCGCCATGTTCGTCTCCGGGCTGATCGTGCTGCTGGCGTGCGACGAGACGCATCCGCGATTGAACCCGGCGCGCGATTGACGGTTTGCGAAAGGCCGATCCCATGAACAGACAGCTTGCTTCGCTTCTGATCGCGCTGAGCCTGGCGGCCGCGCCGGCGCGCGCCGAGGAGAACCCCGTCGTGGTCGACGCACTCTCGGGCTACCTGGATTTCGCCGAATATGGCAGCAGCCTCATCTGGCCGGAACAGATTCCCGCCGAGGACTGGAAAAGGATTTTCATCGTCGATGCGCGCGACGCCGCGCAATACGCGCAGGAACACATCCCGGGCGCGGTCAACATCGAATGGCGGCAGGCCGTGGCGCGCCGTGCCGAACTGCCGAAGGATCGCATGGTGGTCGTGTACTGCAATTCAGGCTCGCTGTCGGCGCAGGCGGTGTTCGCATTGCGCCTGCTGGGCCACGACAACGTCAAGGTGCTGCAGGACGGCCTCGAAGGCTGGAAGCGGAAGGGCGGGTTCGAGGCCCACGCCCGCGCCAGCGCGCCGGCCGGCCACTGACGGGGTCGCCATGCAGATCGATCTGAGCTTCCAACTGGCGCTCGCGGGGCGTTTCCGCGAACTCGCCCTGTGGCTGCCCGTGCCGCAGGACGGTCCGCAGCAGCGCCGGCTCGCGCTCGAAACGGCCGGCAATCATGCCGAGGCGGTTCTCCATCACGATCCGGTGCACGGCGCGCCGATGCTGTTCGCGCGCTGGCCGGACGCGCAGGCCGATCCACGGCTGATGGTTTCCGTCCGGGTCGAGACGCGGGAGCTGCGCTGCGATCTCGCGCAGGCGCGCGCCGATGCGCCGCTGCCGGAAGACGTGCGGCCTTATCTGGCGGCGAGCGCGCACCTGCCCGTCGAAGGCGATATCCGCGCGCGCGCCGACGCGATCACGCAGGGCATGACGACGCCGGCGGACAAGCTCCGCGCGCTCTACGCCTGGATGCTGGCGAACGCGCAGCGCCGGTTCGACGTCGCCTGGTGCGGCCTGGGCGACGTGCCGGCCATGCTGGCGGCGGGCGCGTTCTGCGGCAAGTGCGTGGACATCAATTCGCTGCTGGTGTCGCTGTGCCGCGCCGCCGGCCTGCCGGCACGCACGGTGCTGGGCATCCGCGCCGCGCCCTCGCATTACCATGCTGTGCTGGGCGCCGAAGGCGACGTCACCGGCGCCCTGCACACCCGCGCGGAAGTCTGGCTGGGCGGGCTCGGCTGGGTGCCGGCCGATCCGGCCGACGCCCTGAAGCTGGCCGACGAGGGCGCGCCCGAAGTGCTCCGGCACGCCGTCGATGCGCTGCTGCTGGGCGGCGCCGAGGCCAACTGGGTCGCCTACAACCACGCGCGCGATTTCGCGCTCGATCCGCCGGCGGCAGCCGGGCCGCGCAATTTCCTGACCGCGCCTTACGCCGAGGCGGCGGGCGCGCCGTTGAACATCGAGGCGGGTTCGCCGGGCTACCGCGTCGTCGGCCGCCCGGTCGCGTCCTGAAGCCGTCCGGGCCGGCATCGGGCGCTCGCCGTTGTCTTGATTCGAGAAAGGCCGTCGGAGGATGACCATGATTTTGCAGGTACGCGTGATTTCCCAGCAGCCCCCGGGCGGGCGCTGCGCATTGTATGCGGGCTATGCCGAGGCCCTGGCCGAAGCGCTGGATGCGCAGACGGAAGTGGTGTTCAGCGCCGAGCGGGGCGCGCACGGCGCCGGGTTTCCCTCGCTGCTGATCAACGGCGTGGCGATCCAGCCCGAGGACGGTGCGATCCTGATGCCGGCGGATTTGCGCGCATCGCTCGTTGCGGCGGGCTGCGACGCCGACCGGCTCGCGCGGGCCGAGGCGGCGCTCGAAGCGCCCGTGCGGTGCCTGCTCGGCGGACGCTGAACGACCCGGCGGGCGGACGGCGCCGGAGGATGGGCGCGACCGGCCGCAGGCGCACGACACGGCGGCCGATTTGCACGGACGGGACGGGCGTGTCGATAATGAAGGCATGAACCCCAAGAAACAGCTCTTCGAGCAATTCGCCCGCGTCGCCAAGTCGCTTTCCAGCGCGAACCGGCTGGAGCTGCTGGAAGCGCTGGCGCAGGGCGAGAAGAGCGTCGACGCCCTGGCGCAGGCGACGGGCATGTCGGTCGCCAACACCTCGCACCACCTCCAGATATTGCGCGACGCCGGCCTCGCCGTATCCCGCAAGGAGGGCTTGCAGGTGATCTACCGCCTGTCGGACAGCCAGATTCCCGTCATGATGGGGTGCATCAGCCGCATCGCCGAGAAACATCTGGCGGAGGTGGAGCGCATCGTGCGCGAACACTTCGATGCGCGCGATTCGCTCACGCCCGTGGGCCGGGGCGAACTGATCGCGCGGGTCAGGGAAGGCGGCACGATGGTCATCGACGTGCGGCCAGCCGCGGAATTCGAGGCGGGCCACATTCCCGGTGCGGTCAACATTCCGGTGGACGAACTGCCGCAGCATCTGGAAACGCTGCCGCGCGAACAGGAGATCGTCGCCTACTGCCGCGGTCCCTACTGCATGTTGGCCTTCGAGGCGGTGGCCAGGCTGCGCGAAGCCGGCTACCAGGCGCGCCGCCTCGAAGACGGCTTCCCCGAGTGGAAGGCCGAGAACCGCCCGGTCGATACCGCGGCGCGATCCGCCCCCGACTGACGAAACGGCCTTCGATCGATTCGCAGGCTTGACATCCTCGTTTTTTACTCCATTATTCAAGCATTCGTTTGAATATATGAATAGGGGCGATCATGGATATCCTCGCGATCCTGGCCGGTCTGGCGACCGGCGCGGTTCTGGGCCTGTTCGGCAGCGGCGGGTCGATCATCGCCTTGCCCGCCCTCCTGTACCTGCTCCACGTCGAGCCCAAGTCGGCCATCGCCATGAGCCTGGGCGTGGTCGCCGTGACCGCCACGGTTTCGGCGCTGGACAACTGGCGCCGCGGCCGGGTCGATGCGCGGGTCGCTCTCGTATTCGGCCTGTTCGGCGTCGCCGGCACCTTCGCCGGCGCGCGCCTCGGCATCGTGACGCCGGTGACCGTCCAGCTCGGTCTGTTCGCCCTGGTGATGTATGCGGCGGCGTGGCGCATGCTCAAGCCCGCCCGGCTGCTCGCGTCCGCTGGCATTGTCGCCGCCGACGGCGGCGCCGCGGCGCTCGGCGGCTGCCGCGATTTCTTTTCGCCCTGCATGGGCCACATCGCGCTGCACGGTATCGGGGTCGGCGTGCTGACCGGTCTGGTGGGGGTGGGCGGAGGGTTCCTGATCGTGCCGGCGCTGGTGCTGCTCTCCGGCATTCCCATGAAGACGGCGGTGGGCACGTCGCTCGCCATCGTCGCCGCCAAGTCCTACGCCGGGTTCGCCGGCTACATGGGCGGGGTGCCGATCGACTGGGCGGTCATGGGGAGCTTCACGGCCGTGACGGTGATCGGCAGCTTCGCCGGCGCGCACTTCTCGGCGCGGATTTCGCAGGCGACGCTGAAGAAGGCGTTCGCCTGGTTCCTGGTGGTGGTGGCGACGTACATCCTGTTCAAAAGCGTGATCTAGGAGGTTTTTCCATGCATACCCGAAATTTTCCCGGCCTGTTCCGCCTGCTTCTGGCGATGTGTCTCGCGGGGTTGCCGTCTGTTCACGCGGCGCCCCCGGGCGCCACCGTCATCGAAGGGCAAAAGGTGCTCACCCTGGTGGTGCGGGAGCCGCCCGTGCTGCGCTGCAACAACAACATGCAGATCGCGGCCGAGCTCGGCAATCTCTACAAGATTCCCATCGTGATCCTGCCCGCCAGCCTCGCGCCGTGGTCCAAGGCGCCTGCCGTGTATTACGGCGAGCAGTTGATCGCCGAGGACGGCGGCGACTTCAACGGCATGGTCGGTTTCACCCAGATGGTGGACGTCATCGAGATCGAAGGCGCCCCCAAACAGGAGCGGGCCGGCCGGCTGATCGAGGTGAAGAAGGAACACGAGACTCTCAAATCCGCCATCAAGGGGGGCGAGTGACATGCGCGCGCTGACCTTGCTGGGAATCTGCCTGGTGCCGGCCTCGCTGGCGCATGCCGCCAGCCAGAGCTGGGACGGTTGGATGGTGGGCGAGCCGTGCGCGGCAAGCTTCCAGGTCGCGGACTGCCCGCTGCGCCACATCGAGCGTCCGGTCCTGCTGCTGGAGGACGGCCGCACGTTCGCCTTTCTTCATGGCGAAGGCACGGGCATTGCGCCCGATGCGCTCGACAAGGCCTACGGCAAGAAGGTGCGCCTGACCGGCGAGATGAAGGCGGGACTGCTGCATCCGGTCAAGCTCGACCTTCAGGAAACCAGCGGCGAGCGCAAGTTCTTCAAAGGCTGCCTGTAGCGCCGGGGGCGGCGACATGTCGGGGATCGGACGGGCCTTGGCCATTCTTCTTCTGCTGATGTGCAAGCCGGCGGCGGGCGAGGCCGGCTTCGCCGAACTCGCCCACGCGGCCGGGATGGAGGCGTATGCCGTGCCGCTGAAGGCCCCGGCCTTCGCGCTGGCCGGCCTGGACGGCGCGGCGCGCGGCAAGCGCGACTACCGCGGGCGCGTGGTGCTGCTCAATTTCTGGGCGAGCTGGTGCCCGCCGTGCCGCGAGGAGTTCCCCTCGCTGCAGCGCTTGCAGCAGGCGGTCGGCGGACGCGACTTCACCGTCGTCGGCATTGCCGTGGCCGACAGCGAGGACGCGGTCAACCGTTTCCTCGAGGGACGACAGCCGGGCTTCGACGTGCTGCTGGACGACGCGCGCAAGACCGCCGCCGATTATCGCGCCGCCGGCGTGCCGGTGACGTATCTGCTCGACCGCGACGGTCGCCTGCTGGCCGGCAAGACCGGCCCGCAGCACTGGGACAGCCCCCAGATGCAGCGGCTGATCCGCGCAACCATTCGTTCACGCGAGGATTGACATGCGATTGTTCGCCATTCTGTTGCTGCTGCCCTGGACGCTGGTCTGGGCCGGGTCTTCGTTCCTGATTTCCACCGATGAGCTCGCCGCTCTGCAGACGCGCGTCCGGCTGATCGATGCGGAAAACGCGGACAACTACGCCCGTGCGCATCTTCCCGGCGCGGTGAATCTGCCTTACCTCGAACTGGAGGACGCCGAGGAGAACGCCAAGAGCGGCCAGCCCATCCTTCCGCGGCTGGCCGCCTCGAAGCTGGAGGCGCTCGGCATTTCGCGCGACACCGAGGTCGTGGTGTACGACTCGGGCGACGGCCGCGGCGCCTCGGCGGTGTGGTACATCCTCGGCTTCATCGGTCACGACCGGGTGCGCATCCTCGACGGCGGATTCCGCAAGTGGCTCAAGGAAGGCCGCGCGGTGACCCAGGATGCGCCCAGGCCGGCGAAGGCGACCTATGTGCCGCAGCCGCGCGCCGACTTCGCGGTGCCGACCGCCTCGCTGTTCGGATCCGCGGCGCGGGTGGTGGACGCGCGCAGCATCGCGGAGTACAGCGGCAAGGAGAACGGCGGCGCGCGCCAGGGCGGCCATCTGCCGGGCGCGCAGAGCTTCCCCTGGGATCGCCTCGCGGGCACGCTCACGACCTTCAGGGATGACGCCGACATGCGCCGGGCGCTGCGCGACGCGGGTCTTGTCCCCGACCGCGAAATCATCGCCTACTGCAACGGCGGCCTGGGGCGTTCGACCTACCTCTACGCCGCGCTCAAGCATCTGGGCTACGAGAAGGTGAAGGTCTATCCCGGCTCGTGGATCGAATGGGCTTCCGATCCCGTCCGCCCCATCGAAAGGTAAGCGCATGGACCGCAGGGATTTCATCAAGAGCGGCACCTGGTGCGGCATGGCGCTGGCCTTCGGCGGGCCGCTCGCACCGCTTTCCGCATTCGCCGACGCCGCGCCGACGACGCGGCGCGCGTGGGAGGATCGCTACCGGCGCGAGTTTCTCGACACCCGCGGCGATGCGCAGGGCTTCGCTTTCCATTGCTCGAACTGCCAGGGCAACTGCGCCTGGAAGATCTACGCCAAGGATGGCGTGATCACGCGCGAGGAGCAGTCCGCCGCCTATCCGCAGATCGCGCCGAACATCCCCGACGCCAATCCGCGCGGCTGCAACAAGGGCATCGTGCACTCCAAGCAGATGTACCAGGCCGATCGCCTGCTGCACCCGATGAAGCGCGCCGGCGCGCGCGGCGAGGGCAAGTGGGTGCAGGTGGGCTGGGACGAGGCGCTCGCCGACATCGCCGCGCGCATCGTCGAGACGCTTGACGGCCACGGCCTTGGCGCCCTCATGGTGCATTGCGGCACCGGCATCCTGTCCCAGGGGCGCCGCGCGGGCCCTTTGCGTCTCGGCTCGCTGCTCGGCGCGCAGCGCCTCTATCCGGCGAGCGCCGTCGGCGACATGTTCACCGGCGCCTCGCTGGCCTACGGGCTCGCCACCGTCGGGCACAGCCTGGACGCCTGGTTCGAGGCGGACACCATCGTGTTGTGGGGCGTCAACGCCGCCGTGACGCGCATTCCGGACGCGCATTACCTGAGCGAGGCGCGCTACAACGGCGCCCGAATCTACTGCATCACGCCCGAGTACAACGCCACCGCCAAGCTGGCGACCGACTGGGTGCCGGTGAAGGCCGGCACCGACAGCTTTCTCGCGCTGTCGCTGCTGCACGTGCTGTTCCGCGACAAGCTCGTGGACCGCGACTTCGTGCGCGAGCAGACCGACCTGCCTTTTCTGGTGCGCACCGACACCGGCGACCTGCTTCGCCATCGGGATCTGCGCGACAAGGGCAAGGACGACGTGTTCTTCTGCTGGGACGAAGCCACTGGCGCGCCGCAGCCGATGCCCGGCGCGCGCGGACACTTCAAGAAGTCGCTGCGCCTGGGCAAGCTGAAACCCGCTTTGGAAGGACGCTGGCAGGTCAAGGGCAAGGACGGCGCCATGATTCCGGTGACGACCGTGTTCGAGCAGGCGCGCCGCGAGGCGACGAAGTTTCCGCCCGAGGCGACGCACGAGACCACCGGCGTCCACCCCGTGCTGGTCGAGCGCATGGCGCACGACCTGGCGAAAGCGGGCAAGGCGATCGTCAACATCGGCTTCTCGCTGCACAAGTACGTATCGGGCACCATGACCTGCTGGGGCGCCGCGCTCGCCTGCGCGCTCACCGCGCACGCGGGCGAGCGCGGCGGGCTCGACACCGAGAACAACTGGAGCCTGTCCGGCATCGGCCCCTTGTCCAGCCCGAAGCCCGCGCGCTTCGCGTCCGGCTTCTTCAGCGAGTGGATGAACGGCGACATGGAGAAGACCATGCGCCGGCATTACGCCGACGACCACCTGAAGGCGGTGCTGGGGGTCGGTCACGAAACGATCGGCGCGCTCGCCGGACGCTACGCCGAGACGAGCAACGCCTGGTTCGGCAAGCCGCGCGCGCTCGTGCTGTTCGCCGACAACATGCTGCAGCGCAACAAGTCGGACGCCCATTACCGCCGCGCCTTCGTCGATAGTCTCGCCCTCTTCGTCGACGTCAACCACCGCATGGACTCGACCGCGCTGCGGGCCGACTACGTGCTGCCCGCGAAAAGCCAGTACGAAAGCTGGGACCTGCGCGGCGAGCTGGGCTACCACCGCTTCTGCAACATCACCGTGCCGCCGAAAGGCCTGAAGCCCGTGGGCGAGACCAAGTCCGAGTGGGAAATCTGCCTGCTGCTTTCCCGGGCCATCGCGAAGGCGGCGGGCAGGCGCGGCATCGCCGCCATCCCCGATCCGGACTTTCTGGAAACCCGGGCCGACAAGGCCGCGCCGGTGATGCGCGACCTCGCGCGCCTGGCCGACGACTTCACCGACAACGGCGCGCTCATGACCGACGAGGACGTGGTGCGCTGGCTGATGAAGAACGTTCCCGCCATCGCGCCGTGGACGCCGGAGGATGCCATGCGCCACGGCTACGTCACGCTCAACCGCGAGGCGGGCTTCAATTCGCCACTGTACGCCAACCGGCCGTTCCATTCCTTCGAGCACAACGTCTACCTGCGCCAGCCCTACGCCACGCTGTCCGGCCGCCAGCAGTTCTACGTCGACCACCCGCTGTTCAAAGAGCTGGGCTGCACCACGCCCACCGCGATGCGGCCGCTGCGGCCGAAGACCTATCCGCTCGCCTTCTGGACGCCGCACACGCGCCACGGCATCCATTCGCAGTGGCGCGCCAATGCGCAACTGCTGCGGCTGCAGCGCGGCGAGCCCTACGTCTGGCTCAATCCCGCGACCGCCCGCAGCCGCGGGCTCGCCGAAGGCGATGCGGTGCGGGTGTTCAACGATGTCGGCGAGTTCCACGCGCGCGCGAAGCTGATGCCGGCGGTGCCGCCCGATGCGCTGGTGATGGATCACGCGTGGGAGCCGTTCCAGTTCCGCGGCCGGCTCGGCCTCAACAACGTGGTCGCGGGCCTCCTCTCGCCGCTGGAGCTGGTCGAAGGCTGGGGCCACCTCACATTCAGTCCTAACTGGGACGGCAACATGATCGCCTTCGAGTCGGCGGTCGACGTGGAGAAAACGGCATGAGACAGCTCGGCATGGTCATCGACCTCAACAAGTGCATCGGCTGCCAGACCTGCACGCTGGCGTGCAAGTCGCAGTGGACCGACCGCGGCGGGCGCGAATTCATGTACTGGAATCACGTGGAGACCCGCCCCGGCAAGGGCTATCCGCGCGACTGGGAGGCCGCCGGCGGCGGCTGGGACGGCGAGCGGATCAAGCCGGGCCGGCTGCCGCGGCTCGCCGAGGATTACGGCATTCCGGCCGACTTCAACTTCGATGCCGCGCTGTTCAAGGAAGGCGAAGCGCCGCTGCGTCCGCTCGATGCCATGCAGTGGGGGCCCAACTGGGAGGAAGACCAGGGCGCGGGCGAATTTCCCAACGGCTACTTCTTCTATCTGCCGCGCCTGTGCAACCACTGCACCAAGCCCGCCTGCCTCGCCGCCTGTCCGCGCCAGGCCATCTACAAGCGCGAGGAAGACGGCATCGTGCTGATCGACCAGGAGCGTTGCCGCGGCTACCGCTACTGCGTCGCCGCCTGCCCGTACAAGAAGATCTACTTCAACCCGCTGGCGGGCAGGTCGGAGAAGTGCATCTTCTGCTACCCGCGCGTGGAGAAAGGCATCCCCCAGGCCTGCGCGTACCAGTGCGTGGGCCGCGCGCGCCACGTCGCCTACCTCGACGATGAGGCGGGCGCCGTCCATCAACTGGCCAAGGTGTGGAAAGTGGCGCTGCCGTTGCATCCCGAATACGGCACCCAGCCCAACGTCTATTACGTGCCGCCGCTGTCGCCGCCCGCTTTCGACGCCGACGGCCAGCCGACCGGCCAGCCGCGCATTCCGGACGATTATCTGAAGCAGTTATTCGGGGCCGAAGTGGAAGCCGCGCTCGACACCCTGCAGCGCGAGATCGACAGGAAGTCGCGCGGCGAGGATTCGCCGCTCATGGACATGCTGATCGCCTATCGCCACGGCGACATGTTCCGTCTGAGCCGTCCGGAAGCGGTCCAGCCATGATCCGGCTGCTGCTCGGGCTGCTGCTTCTCGTCGCCCCGCCGGCCGGGGCCGCCTCCGAACGGACGCTCGCCGTCGGCGACATGCGAGGCGTGCCGCCACTCGACCCGGCCGCCCCGGCCTGGGCGCGTGCGCCGGCCGCGCGCGTGCCGCTGTATCCGCAGGCCACCGCGCCCGACGGGCCGGACGGCGCGGCGGTGCCGCTGGACGTGCGCGTGCTGCGCGGCGGTGGCAGGCTGGCGGTGCGGCTGGCCTGGGCGGACGACAGCGAGGATCGTGCCGACGCCCGCGCCACCGACCGCTTTGGCGATGCGGTGTCCGTGGCGTTCGCGCCGGCCGGCAGGACGCTGCCCTACGTCGGCATGGGCGAGCCCGCAAAACCGGTCGGGCTCTGGTACTGGCGCGTCGGCGGCAGTGCGGAGCGTCTCACGGCGCAGGGCTTTGGCTCGCTCACGCGGCTCGCCGGCGCGCCGCCCGAAACGCACGCTCGCCGCACCGCGGCCGGCTGGGCGGTCGTGCTGCGCGGTCGGCCGGATGGCACGCCGGCCGCGCTCGCCTTCGCCGCCTGGGACGGCGCGGAGGGCGGACGTGCCGGCCGCAAGCGCCTGTCCGCCTGGCGGGCGCTTGCGGGGGCGGACGGCGCGCTCCCGGCGGCGCTGCATGAGGAAGCGCGGCTGGCCGGCGACGCCGTCCGCGGCGCGCGACGCTTCGCCGAGCACGGCTGCGCCGGCTGCCACGCTCCGGGCGTGCGCGTGGGGCCCGATCTGGCCCGTGCAGGCGGCATCCACTGGCCGGGTTATCTGCGCCGCGCCATTCGCGAGCCGGCCGCCTTTGTGGTGCCCGGCTATTCCGCCATCATGCCCGCGCTCGATCCCGGGTCCGAAGAGACGGAAGATCTGGTGGCCTATCTCATGACCCTGTATTGATAAGGCGCACGGTGAACGCGGCAATCCGAATCGTTTCCCGCCAGCCCCCGGCGGCGGCACGCCGTGCGCCGGTCATGCAGAAGCGCTGGAGCGCATGCCGGAAGGCGGGCCCGGCCAAGCGGCGCGAAACGGGCCATCCGCTACGATAAGAAGGCGGCTTGGTGCATGATTCGGTTTCTGGCCGAAAGCGCATTCCGGCCCCCTGACAAGAACCCGAACCCAGGAGGCCCGGCATGATCCGCCCCGATTCCGCACTTGCCACCCGCTGCATCCACGCCGGTGAGATCGACGATCCGCACGGTTCGCCGCATACCCCGCTCTATACGACGACCACCTTCAAGTTTGCTTCCACGGCCGCGATCCTCGACGTGGTGGAAGGGCGCAAGGCCGGCGCGCTGTACACCCGCTACGGCCTGAATCCGACCATCCGGGCGCTGGAAGAAAAACTGGCGGCCATCGAAGGGGCGGAGGCGGCGCTGGCGTTCTGTTCCGGCATGGCGGCCGAGTCCGCGCTGTTCCTCGCCCAGGGCAGGCAGGGCGTTGTCTGCCTGGGCGACGCCTACGGCGGCACGCTCGAACTGCTCGCCGCGCAGTTGCCCGCCCTGGGCATCCCGACCCGCTTCCTGCTCGGCCACGAGCTGGACGCGCTGCCCGCGTTGCTCGAGGCGGGCGCCGGCCTGGTGTTCTTCGAGACGCCGACCAACCCGACGCTGGAGCAGTTCGATATCGCCGCCGTCAGCGCGCTGGCCCATCGGGCGGGCGCGCGCGTGGCGGTCGACAACACCTTCGCCTCGCCGGTGAACCAGAACCCGCTCGCCCTCGGCGCGGACTTCGTGGTGCATTCGGCCACCAAGTACCTCGGCGGCCATTCCGATCTGACCGCGGGCGCCCTGATGGGCCGGCAGGCCGACCTGGCGCCGGTGTGGAACTGGCGCAAGAACCTGGGCCAGACTATCGCCCCGGAGATCGCCGCCCGGCTCGCGCGCAGCCTGTGCACCCTGCCGGTGCGGGTGGAGCGGCAGAACGCCACCGCCCTGCAGGTGGCGCGCGCCATGCAGGCGCATCCCGCCGTGACGCGCGTGCTCTACCCCGGGCTTCCGGACTTTCCCGGCCATGCGCTCGCCCGGCGCCAGATGAACGGCTACGGCGGCATGCTCACGATCGAGGTGAAGGGCGGCGGAGCGGCGGCGACCCGGGTCGCCGACCGGCTGAAGCTGTTTGCCCTGGCGCCGTCCCTGGGCGGCGTCGAGAGCCTGGCGACCCAGCCCTGCACCACCACCCACCACGGCCTGACGCCCGAGGAACGCGCGCGGCGCGGCATCTCCGACGCCATGCTGCGCCTGTCGGTGGGACTGGAGGATGCGGCCGACCTGATCGCCGACCTGGAACAGGCCCTGGCCTGATCGCCCCGCAACGGGAAACGCCATCCGATGAATGATTCGCCGATCTACCTGGACTGCAACGCCATCACGCCGGTCGATCCCCGGGTGGTGGAGGCCGCGCTGCCGTATTTCACGGCCCACTGCGGCAACCCGTCTTCCGACCATGCGTATGGCCGGCGCGCGAAGGCCGCGGTCGAGGCGGCGCGCGCCGAGGTCGCCGCGCTGATCGGCGCGACGCCCGCGGAAATCGTCTTCACCGGCTGCGCCACCGAAGCCAACAACCTGGCCCTGCTGGGCGCGGCGCGTGCCGCGCGGGGCGGGCCGCGCCGCACGCTGGTGACGTCCGCCATCGAGCATCCCTCGGTGCTGAATCTGCTGCGCCATCTGGCGCGGGAAGGCTGGTCGGTCGTCGAACTGCCCGTGGACGCGACGGGCAGGGTGCGGATGGATCGTGCGCAGAGCGCCGTCACGGTGGACGTGGCGCTGGTGTCGGTGATGCTGGCCAACAACGAAACGGGGAGCTTGCAGGACGTGCGGGCCATCGCCGGCCTCGCCCATGCGCGCGGCGCCCTGATGCACGTCGACGCCGCGCAGGCCGTGGGCAAGGTGGCGGTCGACGTGAACGCGCTCGGCGCCGACCTGCTGACGCTGGCGGGCCACAAGTTCTACGCGCCCAAGGGGATCGGCGCGCTGTACGTGCGGTCCGGCGTCGCGCTCGAACCCATCCAGCATGGAGCGGGGCACGAGCATGGCCTGCGCCCCGGCACCGAAAACGTGCCCCATGTCGTCGCGCTCGGCGAGGCGGCCCGCCTCGCCCGCACCGCGCTGGCGCAGGAAGCCCCGCGCATGGCGGCGTTGCGCGACCGCCTGCACCGGCAGCTTGCGGCCGCGATTCCCGGCCTCGAACTCAATGGGCACCCGACCGAACGCCTGCCCAACACTCTCAACGTGTCCTTCCCCGCCGCGGCGGGCTGGGACGTGCTCGCCGCGGCCGCCGGCGTGGCCGCGTCGACCGGCTCCGCCTGCCATGCTGGCGGTCAGGCGACGAGCGGCGTGCTCGCCGCCATGGGTCTGACGCCGGAAGCGGCGGCGGGCGCGGTGCGGCTGTCGGTCGGGCGGTTCACGGCCGAGGCCGAGATCGATGCCGCGGCGCACGCGCTGATCGGCGCCTGGAAGAGGCTGGCGGAATGAACCCCGCCGACTACGACGCCTGGTACGACACGCCGCGCGGGCGCTGGATCGGCGAGGTCGAATACCGGCTGGCCGCGCGGGGACTGGCGGGGCGGCCGGGCGACAGCCTGCTCGACGTCGGCTGCGGCACCGGCTGGTTCACCCGCCGCGCGGCGGCCGACGGATTCCTGACGACGGACCTCGATCCCGATCCCGTCTGGCTGGCGTTTGCGCGCCGCCGCGACGGCGCGGACGGCCGCTGGGTGCGGGGCGACGCGCGCGCGCTGCCCTTCGAGGACGCGGCCTTCGACCATGTGCTGTCGATCGCCGCGTTGTGCTTCGTCGACGATGAGCGGCGCGCGGTCGCCGAATGCGTGCGGGTGGCGAAGCGCCGGGTCGCCGTCGGCTGGCTCAACCGCGCGAGCCTGCTGTACCGGCAGAAGGGCGCGCACGGCGGCAGCGGCGCCTATCGCGGCGCGCGCTGGCACACGGCGCGGGAGATTCGCACCTTGTTCGCGGGGTTGCCGGTGCGCCGGCTGACGCTGCGTTCGGCGGCGTTCCTGCCGTCCGCGTCGGCGTTCGCGCGCGGCGTGGAATATGTCGCGCCCGCCTGCCTGCCCCTGGGCGCGATCGTGCTGGCCGTCGCCGACAAGGCCTGAGCGGGCCTTGCCGGCGTCAGCCGGGTTCGCCGGGCGGCGCGTCCGCCTGTTCGGGCACGACGGGCGAAGCCAGCACCTTGTCGATGCGCATGCCGTCGAGATCGACGACCTCCAGCCGCCAGTTCTCCCACGCGAAGACGTCGCCGGTCTGCGGCAGCCGTCCCGCCAGCCACATCACGAGCCCGCTCAGCGTGTGGTAGCGGCCGCGGTCTGCCTCGGGGACGTTCTTCAGGTCGAGCCGGTCCTTCAGCTCCGGGATGGGAATCAGGCCGTCGAGCAGCCAGGAGCCGTCGTCGCGGCGCACCGCCCAGGCGTCCGCCTGGTTGCGCGGCTTGAATTCGCCGGTAACCGCCTCCAGCACGTCCTGCAGCGTGACCAGCCCGTTGATCTCGCCGTATTCGTCGATGACGAGCACCATGTGCGCGTCGGTCGCGCGGAACTGTTCCAGGATGTCCATGCCGGTCAGGCTTTCGGGCACGTAGACCGCCGGCATCAGGCGCGCGCCCAGATCGGGCTGCCCGCCCTGCAAGGTCTGGCTGAGGAGCTGCTTGGCGCTGACGATGCCGAGCACCTCGTCGAGCCCGTCACGGCAGACCGGAAAGCGCGTGTGCTCGGATTCCGCGATGCGGCGCAGGTTTTCCGCCAGCGGCAGGCTCACGTCGAGGTAGACGATGTCGGCGCGCGGGACCATCAGCGAGTTGATGTTGCGCTCGTCGAGGCGGAACACGTTGCGCACCATCTCGCGTTCCTGCTGCTCGATGGCGCCCGACTCGGAGCCTTCCTCGAGCAGCGCGTGGATCTCCTCCTCGATCACGTCCGCCTGCGCGGCGGCCTGCTTGCCGATCAGGCGGAGGATGGCGTTGGTCGAGGCCGACAGCAGGCGGACGAAGGGACGTGCGAGGATCGCGAGCCAGTTCATCGGGCGCGCGATCCGGCGCGCGATGCCCTCGGGGTTGAACTGGCCGATCCGCTTCGGCACCAGTTCGCCGACGACGATGGAGACGTAGGTGATGACGATGACGACGAGCGCGGTGGACGCGATGCCGCTCGGTTCGGCGGCCAGGCCCTGGGCTTGCAGCCAGACGGAGAGGGGTTCGGCCAGCGCCGCCTCGCCGATGATGCCGCTGAGGATGCCGATCGAGGTGATGCCGACCTGCACGGTGGAGAGGAAACGGGTGGGATCGTCGTGCAGCTTGATCGCGACGGCCGAGGCGGCGTCGCCGTCATCGGCCAGGCGGGCGAGCCGGGCGCGGCGGGCGGTGACGAGGGCGATCTCCGACATGGCGAAAAGGCCGTTCAGCAGGATCAGCAGGGCTAGGAACACTATCTCCATGAATGAAACCGGTTACGCAGGAACGAGCATCATAGCCGGAATCGGAAATGCGGCCGGATCGGTACCGGGAGGAAGCGGCCCTAGCCCGACCACATCGCGTCGAGATCGGTGAAGCCCCATTTGCCCGGGTCCTCGTGCCCCGCGATCTTTTCCGTCACGCCCGGACCGGCCAGGTCGAGCGTCTCGGGCACGATGCGGGTCTGCGATCTGGTCGAGAAGAAGACCCGCACGCGCGGCGCGAGCAGGGATTTCTCGGACTGTTCGATCACGACCGCGAGACGCCCCGAGCCGAGCCGGACCAGCGAACCGACCGGATAGATGCCGATGCTTTTGACGAAGGCCTGGAAGACGCGCGCATCGAAGTGGCCCGCGCTCCATTCGGTCATCTTGCGGATCGATTCGGCCGGGTCCCAGCCCTGCTTGTAGGGGCGGTTGGACGTGATGGCGTCGTAGACGTCGCATACCGCGCCCATCTTGGCGAACAGGCTGATCCGTTCGCCATCCAACCTATCCGGGTAGCCGGTGCCGTCGACCTTTTCGTGATGGTGCAGGCAGACGTCGAGCACGATCGGGCTCGCGGCGTCGCCCTCCCGCAGCAGGCGGTGGCCCTCGACCGGATGGCGCTTGACGACCTCGAACTCCGCGTCGGTCAGCCTGCCGGGTTTGTTGAGGATTTCCGGCGGCATCAGGGCCTTGCCCAGATCGTGCAGCAAGCCGGCCATGCCGGCTTCGCGCACCTCGTCCTCGTCCAGGCCCAGTTGCCGGGCCAGCGCGATCATCAGCGCGCAGACCGCGACGGAATGCATGAACGTGTAGTCGTCGGCCGTCTTCAGGCGGGCGAGGCTGATCAGCGCGCCGGGGTTGCGCATGACCGAATCGGCGATTTCCGTCACCAGCGCGCCGGCCGATTCCGTGTCGACGGCCTTGCCCATCCGGGCTTCCCGGAACATCGACACGACCGCGCCGCGGGCGCGCGCGCAGATCGCCGCCGCGCGCGACAGCTCCTGCGCCATCGGCGCGGCGCGCGGCGTCTGCGGTCCGCGTCCAATCTCGGCCTCCATCAGAATGTCGGTTGCGGAAGCCGGCGCGTCGTCCGCCGGCTCGGGCAGCACGTCGAGCCCCTTGGCGAGATCGATCCAGACTTCGGTGATACCGCTGTCGCGGATGCGCCGGATGTCGGCCGGATCGTCGAGGGCGAAGCGGCTGCGCCAGAAGGGGTGGTCCAGCCAGGAACCGTCCAGCGCGTGCAGATGCATGCCGGGGCGGAGTTGCGTTACCTTGATTTTCTTGAGCACGTCGATGCAGGCGGGTTGCGTGGGTTATAGCGCCAACAGGCCTGGAGATTCTAGCCCCGATCCGGCCGCCGGCCGCGGCCGTTCGTCGCCGATGCACCAAATTGCGCCGGTCGGGAGCGCGTCTGCACTCTATCCGGGCGGGGTCGGTTCGCCGCCCGTGCCTGGATGCCGGCAAGGCCTTGAATCCATTGGCGTGGCGCAGGCTGGCATGGAGCCTGCTCCCCTCCTCGACGAGGAGGGGTTCATGTCCGTCGTTTCTTCCGTCTGCTGTTACTGCGGCACCGGCTGCGGCGTGCTGATCGAGACCGACGCCGGCCGGATCGCGGGCGTGCGGGGCGATCCGGCGCATCCGGCCAACGCCGGCAAGCTGTGCACCAAGGGCGCGACGCTGCATCTGGCGGCGCGCGCGTCGGGGCGCGCCTTGTATCCGGAACTGCGTCGAGACCGCGCCGTGCCGCGCGCGCGGACGGACTGGGACGCCGCGCTCGGCCACGTCGCCGAACGTTTCAACGCCATCATCCGCGAACACGGGCCGGACGCCGTCGCCTTCTACATCTCCGGCCAGCTCACCACCGAGGCGTACTACGTCTTCAACAAGCTCGCCAAGGGACTGATCGGCACCAACAACGTCGACACCAACTCGCGGCTCTGCATGTCGTCCGCCGTCGCCGGCTACAAGGCCACGCTCGGCGCGGATTCGCCGCCCGGCTGCTACGACGACATCGACGCCGCCGGCACGATTTTCATCGCCGGCTCGAACACCGCCTACGCGCATCCCATCGTGTTCCGCCGTATCGAGGCGGCGCGCAAGGCGAATCCCGCGCAGAAGCTCGTCGTCGTCGACCCGCGCCGCACCGACACGGCGGCCGAGGCCGATCTGCATCTGGCGATCCTGCCGGGAACCGACGTGGCGCTCTACCACGCCATGCTGAACGCCATGCTGTGGGAAGACCGCATCGACCGCGCCTTCATCGAGGCGCACACCGAAAACTGGGATGCGCTGCGCGACCGCGTGCGCGAATACACGCCGGACAAAGCCGCGGCGATCTGCGGCGTGCCGGCGGAGGACATCGTCACCGCCGCGCGCTGGTTTGCCGCCGGGCCGACGCTCTCGCTCTATTGCCAGGGGCTCAACCAGTCGAGCTGCGGCGTCGACAAGAACGCCGCGCTGATCAACCTGCATCTCGCCGCCGGCCAGATCGGCAAGCCCGGCGCCGCGCCGCTGTCGCTCACTGGTCAGCCGAACGCGATGGGCGGGCGCGAGGTCGGCGGGCTGGCCAACCTGCTGTCGGCGCATCGCGATCTCGACGACCCCGCGCACCGCGCCGAGGTCGCGCGGCTGTGGGGCGTGGACAGCGTGCCCGCGCGGCCGGGCAAGACCGCGGTGGAGCTGTTCGACGCGCTCGCCACGGGCGAGATCAAGGCGGTGTGGATCGCCTGCACCAACCCCGCGCAATCGCTGCCCGATCAGAACCGCGTGCAGGCCGCGCTGGAAAATGCCGCGCTCGTGGTCGTGCAGGAAGCCTACGCCGACACCGAAACCGCCGCCTTCGCCGACGTGCTGCTGCCGGCCGCGACCTGGGGCGAGACCGAGGGCACGATGACCAATTCCGAACGCTGCATCGGTCGCGTGCGCGCCGCCGTGCCGCCGCCCGGCGAGGCGCGGCCCGACTGGCGGATCGTCGTCGATTTCGCGCGGCGCCTGCGGCCGGCCGAGGGCGCGCGCCTCTTTCCCTACGCCAGCGCCGAAGCGGTGTTCGACGAGCACCGCGAAACCACGCGCGGGCGCGATCTCGACATCACCGGGCTGTCGTATGCGCTGCTCGACGCCGCACCGCGCCAGTGGCCCTTTCCCGCGGGCGCGACGCGCGGTCGCGCGCGTCTCTACGCCGACGGCGTCTTCGCCACCGCCAGCGGGCGCGCGGCCTTCCACGCCGCCGCCTGGCAGCCGGTCGCCGAGCCGGTCGACGCGCGCTACCCGCTGCGCCTGAATACCGGCCGCCTGCGCGACCAGTGGCACGCAATGAGCCGCACCGGCAAGGTGGCGCGGCTGTTCTCGCACGTCGACCTGCCCGTGCTCGGCATGGCGCCGCGCGACCTCGAACGGCGGCGTCTGCGATCCGGCGACCTCGCGCGCGTCAAAAGCCGGCGCGGCGAAATCGTCGTCGCGGTCGAGGCGAGCGAGAGCGTGCGCCCCGGCCAATGCTTCCTGCCGATGCACTGGGGCGCACGCTTCATGGGCGGGCGCGGCGTCAACGCGCTGACGCTGCCGGTCTTCGACGCCGTGTCGAAGCAGCCCGAGCTCAAGCACGCCGCCGTGCAGGTGACGAAGGCCGAGCTGCCCTGGCGCATGGTCGCGCTCGCCATCGGCGACGGCGCGAAACTGCTCGATGCCGCGCAGCCGTTGCTGCGCGCCTGCGACTACGGCGCGGCGGGGCTGGCCGGTCGCGAACGCGACGTGCTGACGCTGCGGCTCGCGCATGCCGAAGCGCCGCCCGACGCGCTGTTCGCCGCGTTCGACGCCGCGCTGGGGCTCGACGATCCGCTCGCGGTGATGCAGTACGAAGATCGTCCGCGCGGCATCTGCAAGCGCGTGCGGGTGGCGCACGGCAAGGTCGCGGCGGTGCGCCTCACCGGCGAGACGGCGGCGTTCGAATGGTTGCGCGACCTGGTCGTCGAAGGTGCGGACGCCGCCGGCCTGCGCGTCTGGATGCTCGCGCCGGTGGCGCGTCCGCCCGCGGCCGGCGCGGGCCGCGGGCGCATCGTCTGCAACTGTCTCAACGTGGCCGAGCCGGACATCGTCGCCGCCATCGCGGCGGGGGCCGATCTCGCCGCCCTGCAGGGCACGCTCAAATGCGGTACCGAATGCGGCTCGTGTGTGCCGGAACTGAAGCGGTTGATCGTCGCCAAGCAGGTGGCGGCATGAGCTGCGCCGCTTTCATGGGCGTCCTCATTTCATGAGCTACGCCACGCTGATCCGTCAGATCGAGGCCGGCGAAGGCCTGGATTACCTCGACGCGCGCGGGCTCGGCGCCGCGCTGCTCGACGGCGGCGTGCCGGAACTGGAGACCGCCGCTTTCCTGGTCGTGCTGAACCAGCACGATCCGGGGCTCGACGCCTGGCTGGGCCTGCATGCGGCACTGACCGAGCGTCTGCCCGACCTGACCGCCCCCTCGGGGCCGTTCCGCACCGTGGTGCTGCCGGCCTACCACGGCGTGCGCGCGCATCCGCATCTCACGCCCCTGCTCGCCATGCTCTTGAAGCGCTTCGGCATCCCGGTGCTGATCCACGGCGTGCTGGAAGGCGGCGGCGGCACGGCCGCGGCCTACGTGCTGCGCGAGCTCGGTGTGTTGCCGAGCGCCACGGCTGCGCAGGTCAACGCGGCGCTGGCCGAGGCGGGCATCGCCTTCGCGCCGGCGGCCCTGCTGAATCCGGGTCTGGCGGCCTTGCTGGCCTTGCGCGCCCGGCTGGGGCTGGACGGCTGGGTGACGCGGCTGGCGACGCTGGCCGACGTGCTGGGGCCGCAGTCGGTGCGCGTCGCGCCGGTGCGCACCGCCGCCGAGCTCGCGCCGATGCAAGAGACGCTGGAAGCCCTGGGCGGCATCGCGCTGCTGCTCGAAGGCTGCGAAGGCGAGGCTTTCGCCGATCCGCTGAAGCGCCCGGAGATGCTGCTGGTGCGCGACGGCCAGACCCAGCAGGTCTACGAGGCGCAATCGACGGCGGCCGCGACCGCGAATCTGCCCGTGGCCGACGCGCGCGCGACCGGCGTCTGGATCGCGCAGGCCGTGCGCGACGCGCTGCCGCTGCCGCTGCCCATCCGCAACCAGCTCGCGGTCTGCCTGCACGCGGCCGGCTATACCGAAGACCTGAATCAGGCGCGCGCGATCACCGCGATCAACGGCTTCGGCCGCGCGGCCGCATGATGGTGCGCGGCGCGCGGCGAAGCACCATCGCGGTGCGTCCGGGCGGGGGCTTCCGCCGCCGGCCCGCGCCGGAAGCCGCGACGCGGCAGGGTTTCGGCGCGCCGCGCCGGGCGTGGCACATCGATTGCTAGTTTCCTGTCGCCGCGACCGCGCGGCGGACGGACCGAATGCAACGGCGTATCTCGGTCATCACTTGGGTATTGATTCAGGAGTGGTGATATGGACATGAGTACGCCGCCGGGGGCCGGGCCCCGGATGAAACTGGTGATGGTGGGCAACGGCATGGCCGGCGTGCGCACGCTGGAAGAACTGCTGAAACTCGCCCCCGGCCTCTACGACATCACCGTTTTCGGCGCCGAGCCGCACCCCAACTACAACCGCATCCTGCTCTCGCCCGTGCTGGCCGGCGAGCAGACGGTCGACGACATCGTGCTGAATCCGCTCGACTGGTACGCCGAGCACGGCATCGCGCTGCACCTGGGCAAGACGGTGACGCGGATCGACCGCCGGGCGCGCTGCGTCGAAACCAGCGACGGCACGCGCGCCGACTACGACCGCCTGCTGCTCGCCACCGGCTCCAGCCCCTTCATGCTGCCGGTGCCGGGCAAGGATCTGCCGGGCGTGATCGCCTTCCGCGACATCGCCGACGTCGACGCGATGATCCGCGCCGCCAGCGTCTACAAACATGCGATCGTCATCGGCGGCGGCCTGCTGGGTCTGGAAGCGGCCAACGGGCTGATGAAGCGCGGCATGGACGTGTCGGTCGTGCATATCGGGCCGTGGCTGATGGAACGCCAGCTCGACGAGCCGGCCGCGCGGCTGTTGCAGCAATCGCTGGAAGCCAAGGGCATGCGCTTCCTGTTGCAGAAGCAGACCGGCGAACTCATCGCCGGCCCGGACGGCCGCGTCGCGGCGATTCGTTTCAAGGACGGCAGCGAGGCGCCCGCCGATCTGGTGGTGATGGCCGTCGGCATCCGTCCCAACAGCACGCTCGCCGAATCCGCCGGCCTGCATTGCAACCGCGGCATCGTCGTCACCGACACGCTGCAGACCGTGACCGATCCGCGCATCTATTCCATCGGCGAGTGCGCCGCGCATCGCGGCGTCGCCTACGGCCTCGTCGCGCCGCTGTTCGAGCAGGCCAAGGTCGCGGCCAACCATCTGGCGCAGTACGGCATCGGCCGCTACGAGGGCTCGGTCACGTCGACCAAGCTCAAGGTCACCGGCATCGACCTCTTTTCCGCCGGCGACTTCATGGGTGGCGAAGGCACCGAATCCATCCTCTATTCCGACCCCATCGGCGGCGTCTACAAGAAGCTCGTCATCAAGGACGACAGGCTCGTCGGCGGCGTGATGTACGGCGACACCGTCGACGGCGCCTGGTATTTCTCGCTGCTGCGCGACGGCAAGAACGTGTCCGAACTGCGCGACCACCTGATGTTCGGCCAGGACAACTGCGGCAATCTCGGCCACCAGGGGATCAACAAGGCCGCCAGCATGACCGACGACATGGAGGTCTGCGGCTGCAACGGAATCTGCAAGGGCGACATCGTCAAGGCCATCCGCGAGAAGGGTCTCTTCACGCTGGAGGACGTGCGCAAGCACACCAAGGCGTCTTCGTCGTGCGGCTCGTGCACGGGGCTGGTCGAGCAGATCCTCGCCTTCACCGCCGGCGGCGACTACTCGGCCGCGCCGAAGAAGAAATCCGTGTGCGGCTGCACCGACCACACGCACGAGGACGTGCGCGCCGCGATCCGCCAGCACAAGTACCTGACGATTCCGCAGGTGATGCAGGGCATGGACTGGCGCACGCCCGACGGCTGCGCCACCTGCCGGCCGGCGCTCAACTACTACCTGATCTCGACCTGGCCGGGCGAGGCCGAGGACGACCCGCAGTCGCGCTTCATCAACGAGCGCGCGCACGCCAACATCCAGAAGGACGGCCGCTATTCGGTGATCCCGCGCATGTGGGGCGGGCAGACCACGCCGGCCGAACTGAAGCGCATCGCCGAGGTCGCCGAGAAATACGCCATCCCCACGGTCAAGGTCACCGGCGGCCAGCGCATCGACCTGCTTGGCGTGAAGAAGGAAGACCTGCCGAAAGTCTGGGCCGATCTCGACATGCCGTCCGGCCACGCTTACGGAAAAGCCCTGCGCACGGTGAAGACCTGCGTGGGCAGCGAGTGGTGCCGCTTCGGCACGCAGGATTCGACGCAAATGGGCATCGACCTGGAAAAGGTCTTCTTCAAGATGTGGGCGCCGCACAAGGTCAAGCTTGCGGTGTCCGGCTGCCCGCGCAACTGCGCCGAGGTCGCGATCAAGGACGTCGGCGTCATCGGCGTCGATTCCGGCTGGGAGATCTACGTCGGCGGCAACGGCGGCATCAAGACCGAGGTCGCGCAGTTCCTCGTCAAGGTGAAGACGCCCGACGAAGTGCTCGAATATTCCGGCGCCTTTCTGCAGCTCTACCGCGAGGAGGCGCGCTACCTGGACCGCACCGTGCACTACCTGGCGCGCGTCGGGCTGGACTACGTGAAGCAGCGGGTGCTCGACGACGCGGACAACCGCCGCGCCCTGTACGAACGCCTGCTGTTCGCGCTGTCCGTCGAGAAAGACCCTTGGGTCGAGCGCGCGCAGGAAGGCAAGCTCGCGCACGAATTCGAAACCGTCATCGCCTGAAGGAGGCCGCCGCATGAACCCCTGGACCGATATTCTGGCCGTGACCGACATTCCGCGGCTCGGCGCGCGCGTGGTGCGCCATGCCGGCACCGACATCGCGGTATTCCGCAATGCCGAAGACGAAATCTTCGCGCTGGAAGACCGCTGTCCGCACAAGGGCGGGCCGCTGTCGCAGGGCATCGTCCACGGCCGCAAGGTGGCCTGCCCGCTGCACGGCTGGAACGTCGAGCTCGACTCCGGCTGCGCGGTGGCGCCGGACGAGGGCTGCGCGCGCGAATTCCCCGTCAGGATCGAGAACGGCCGCGTGTGGCTGGATCTGACGGCGATCGACCGCGCGGCGGCGTGAGGCGGGACATGCACTGAAACCGGGCGGCCCGCCCAAAGCCGCCCCGCGCTGGCGCACGCGCCGGCCGAACCGTTTGCGCGCGCGCACGCAATCCCCTGATTTTCATGCGATCCGGCTCGCTGGCATGGAGGCTGCTGGGCAGGAATACGTGCGTCTTTCGACCAGGCATCGGCGCACGGTTCGGAGGCTGGAACATGAAGATCGACTGCGGACGCTATCCGCTGATGGGCGGCTTCGACGAATTGCTCGAAGCGCCAGGCCGGCCGCGCGGCGACGCGGAAGGTCTGTGCGACTACTTCGCCACGCTGGCGCCGGCGGAGCTGGAGGCGCGCCACCGCGCCGTCGATGCGGCGATCATGGCTGCGGGCATCACCTTCACCGTGTATTCCGAGGCGGGCAACATCGACCGCGCCTGGCCCTTCGACGTGGTGCCGCGCATTCTCGCCAAATCCGAATGGGCGCGCATCGAGGCCGGGCTGAAGCAGCGGTTGAAGGCGCTCAATCTTTTCATCGACGACATCTACCACGAGCAGCGGATCGTGAAGGACGGCGTCTTCCACGCCGACGTGCTGGCCGATTCGAAGAACTTCCGCGCGGCCTGCGTGGGCGCGGATCCGCCCTTCGGCGTGTGGGCGCACATCTGTGGCACCGATCTCGTGCGCGACGGCGACGGCACGGTCTACGTGCTGGAGGACAACCTGCGCGTGCCCTCGGGCGTATCGTACATGCTGGAAAACCGCCAGTTGATGAAAAAGCTCTTTCCCGAGCTGTTCGCGCGCTACGACGTGCTGCCGGTCGACGACTACCCGGCCGCGCTCTACGACATGCTCGCCGCGCTGTCGCCGCGCGCGGGCGAGCGTCCCGAGATCGCCGTGCTCACGCCGGGCATCTACAACGCGGCCTACTTCGAGCATTCCTATCTCGCGCAGCAGATGGGCGCGCACTTGGTCGAAGGCGGCGATCTCGTCGTGCTGGACGACGACTGCGTCTACATGAAGACGATCGAGGGCCTGATGCGGCTCGACGTGATCTACCGCCGCGTCGACGACGATTTCCTCGACCCCGAGGCGTTCCGCCCGGATTCCGCGCTCGGCGTGCGCGGCCTCATGCGCAGTTGGCGCGCCGGCAAGGTCGGTATCGCCAACGCGCCCGGCTCGGGCGTGGCCGACGACAAGGTCGTCTACGCCTACGTGCCGAAGATGATCGAATACTACCTGGGCGAGTCGCCCATTCTGCCCAACGTGCCGAGCTATCTGTGCATGCACGACGACGACCGCGACTACGTGCTGGCCAATCTCGACAAGCTGGTGGTGAAGCCGGCCAACGAATCCGGCGGCTACGGCATGCTGGTCGGGCCGAAATCCACGCCGGAGGAACGCGCGGCGTTCGCGGAACTGATCGCGGCCAGCCCGCGCAACTACATGGCGCAGCCGACGCTGTCGTTGTCCACCGTGCCGACGCTGTGCGAGGACGCGATCGAGCCGCGCCACGTCGACCTGCGGCCCTTCATCCTGCAGTCGAAGGATTTCTACGTCACGCGCGGCGGCCTCACGCGGGTGGCGCTCAGGCGCGGTTCGCTGGTGGTGAATTCCTCGCAGGGCGGCGGCAGCAAGGACACCTGGGTGGTGGGAGACACGCGATGATGCTCGCCCGGGTCGCCGAAAATCTCTACTGGATGGCGCGCTATCTGGAGCGCGCGGAAGACACCGCGCGTCTCGTCAACGCCACCACGCTGATGCTGATGGACATGCCGCGCGGCGCGCGCTTCGGCTGGGAGGACCTGCTCAAGGTGGTCGGCCTGGCGGAAACCTTCCATGCTTTCTACGACGAGGCGAGCGAATCGGCGGTGATGAGCTTTCTCATCCAGGATGAACGCAATCCCTCGTCGATCTTCGCCTGCGTGCGCCATGCGCGTGAGAACACGCGCACCTTCCGCGAAGTGCTGCCGCGCGAATCCTGGGAATGGGTGAACGAACTCTATCTCTACACCAGCACGCACAAGAGCGGCGCGCTCGACCGCCGCAAGCGGCTCGAAGTGCTGACCGAGATCATCCGCCGCCGCCAGGCCGTGGTGGGGCTGCTGTCCGGCACCATGAGCCGCGACGAGGCCTTCCAGTTCATGCGCATCGGCCGCAACGTCGAGCGCGCCGACATGACGAGCCGCGTATTGGATATCAGCTACGCGGTCAATCTGCCTTATCAGACCGGGCAGTTCGCCGATCTGGTGTGGATGAGCGTGCTGCATGCGCTGTCCGCGCACCAGATGTACCGCCGCCACGTCGGCGTGCACGCCAAAGGCCACAAGGTCGTCCACTACCTGCTGAACGATCCGCGGTTTCCGCGCAGCGTGCGCCATTGCGTCGGTGAGCTGCAGGCCGCGCTCGGCGAGCTGCCCGGCGACGGGCCGCAGCGCCAGGTCGCGTCGCTGATCCGCGCGCTCGACGCCGTCGATGCCCGCAAACTCGCGCAGGCCGGCCTGCACGAATTCTGCGACCGCGTGCAGGCCGGGCTCGGCGCGCTGTCCGACGCCATCGGGCAGGCCTACTTCCGCGCCGCGCATGCCCAATCGTTCACCCAGAGACAGTTCAAGCTTGCATGACCGATTCGCTCGCCTTTCCGCGCGCCGGCGACAAGCGCAATTCGCCGGCATTCGAGGACCATCTCGGCCGCCTGCTCGAAGAGCGCGACCGCATCGGGCTCACCGCTGCGATCCGCCAGATCGACGCGCTGATGATCACGGTCGAACCCGCGCATTCGCTCGCCTACGTCGCCGAGCTGTGCGTGATGACGCCGTATCACTATCTCGTCACGCTGGAATCCGAATCGCATTTCACCCACATCCTGCGCATCGACATGGGCGCGCCCGATTTATTGGTGCGCGAGGTGAAGGACCCCAGCGTGCGCGGCATCTTCCGCAGCCTCAACGAGGTCTATCCCATCGGTGCGGTCAAACCCAATTCGCGCTACATGGGCGAGGTGCTGCGCGTGACCGACCCGCATGCCGTGGTCGACCTGCAGAAGGCGCGCGACATCCGCTTCTTCAACCAGGACCAGATCCGCAAGCTCGAACTGCCGGGCAACCTGGCCGTGGTCAAGCCCAGCCCCTACACCCACAACATCGTCGCCTACTGGGAGCGGCCCGAATCCGACATCCGCGTCTACGCGCTCGGCTGGAGCAGCATCCGCGAGGACGTGCAGGCCGCCGTCGAGGCCGCCAAGGCCACGCAGAAGCGGCTCGGCATCGACACCCTGCTGCTGCCCATCGACCACCTCGCCACGCGCATCTACAGCCAGAACCGCGAGGCCGCGATTCTCGAATACCTCACGCTTTCCAGCTACTACTATTGGGGGTCCTACGACATCGCCGACCAGAATTCCTCGACCAACGTGACCAAGAGCGTGCACTACGCCAACGAGCTGGAATCGCCGGCCAAGGTATTCACCGCCGCCAACCATCCGTATTTCATGAACCACCTGCTCACCGAGTCGCCGACCGAGGCCTTCGTGCGCAACTTCGGCCCGCGCCTGCATCACATCGCGGTGGCGGTGAAGGACGGCGAAACCGCCGCGCTCGCCAACATCGATTACGTCGTGCGGTCGCTGCGCGATTGCGGACAGGCATTCCTGCTCGACGTCATCGGGTCGAAGGAAGAAGGATTGAAGCAGATCTTTTCCAGCGCCTCGGAATACTCCTCGCTCATCGTCGAATACGTGCAGCGCTTCGGCGGATTCCAGGGGTTTTTCACCAGGGACAACGTGGCCGGATTGACCCACGCCGCCGGCGTGGAGGAAAGCCTGCGCGCCTTGCAGCAAGCCGCGCAAACCTGAGCGGCGCTCATCTGAATTTGTAAGCGCACACCCTCAAGAGAAACCTTGCCCCACCGTTAAATAAGCAATCCATTGAATACTCATAAACAGGAGAGCGCATGGACCGCGAAACCCTCAACGAGATGGTCAAGCTCAAGTTCGGCGCGCGCAAGGCCGGCGGGCCGGAAATCGATCTGGCGAAGCTGGCGGCCGACGCGCGGTATGCCGACGCCATGCTCAGCGCCGTCGAAAACCTGCCCGACGAGTCGCTGGCGCTGCTGGCGATGACGCTGCGCGACAAGTTCGGCCTGCTGGCCGCCCGCCCGGCCGGATCGGCCGCGGCGCCGGAACCCGTCGCCGCGCCTGCGCCGCCGGCCCGCTACCTGCTCGGCACGCGGAGCTGAACATGACGCGCCCTGCATCGCTGTTTATCCAGCCGACAGCGTCCGCCGGACGGGCCGCCGCCGGCAACGTGTCCGCCGAGGAACACGCCCAGTCGATGATCGGCCTGTCGCAAGGCATGCTGAAGGAAGTGGTCGAGGCGCTCGACAAGATCCGCCGGGTCAACCGCACGATCCACATCCTGTCGATGAACGCCCGCGTCGAGGCGGCGCGCGCGGGCGAAGCGGGGCGCGGCTTCGCGGTCGTCGCCGAGCAGTTGTCCGGGCTCGCCACGTCCACCGAACGCACCGTGGAAGAGATCGAAACCACCTCCAAGTCGATCACCGGCGAACTCAACGTCGTGGCCGGACGCCTGTCCAAGGACGCGACCGACGACCGCCTGTGCGACCTCGCGTTGAACGCTATTGATCTCATCGACCGCAATCTCTACGAGCGGAGCTGCGACGTGCGCTGGTGGGCCACCGACTCGGCCGTGGTCGAGGCCGCGAAGTCGCCGGGCGCGGAGAGCCTGCGCTTCGTCAGCCAGCGGCTCGGACAGATCCTCGATTCCTACACGGTCTACTTCGACCTCGTGCTTGCCGATCTCGACGGCCGCATCCTCGCCAACGGCCGTCCGCAGCGATGGCCGCATGCGCGCGGCGCCGTCGTCGCCGACCGCGCCTGGTTCAGGAGCGCGCTCGCCACGCACAGCGGCACCCAGTTCGGCTTCGAATCCGTGCACGCCAGCCCGCTGGTGGGAGGGCAGAACGCGCTGGTCTATTCCTGCACCGTGCGCGAACGCGGCACCGTGCACGGCAAGCCGCTCGGCGTGCTCGGCATCGTGTTCCGCTGGGACGCGCTGGGGCCGGAAACGCTGAGGCGCATTCCCCTGTCGCCGCGCGAAGCCGCGATGACGCGCGCCGTGATCGTCGACGACGCGTGCCGCGTGCTGGCCGACCCCGAGCTGCGACGCATCGGCGACGCGCTGGCCTTCGAAGGCAGCGAAGCCTTGTTCTCGCAGCCGCGCGGCGCGGCGACGGCGCGCATCGACGGCGCGACCTGGCGCATCGGCCATGCGCGTTCGCCGGGCTTCGAAACCTATGCGACCGGCTGGCATTGCCTGCTGATGCGCCGCCAGATTTGAGGCCTCAACGGGCTGAGCGCCGCAAATCGAGCGTGTGCGGAAACTCGCCCGGCGCTTCTTCCGCCGGCGGCGCCATCGGCCCCGGCGGCGCGCCGCCGGGGAAGAAGCGCGCGAGCGGCGCGATCCGCGGCGGCGGGGTGAAGCTGCCGGCGGTGTGGCCCCAGTCCTGGAAGCGGATGTGGCGGCGCGACTCGGCTTCCATCGCGTTGACGGGAAAGCGTTCGTAGGCGCGCCCGCCGGGGTGGACGACGCGATAGGTGCAGCCGCCGAGGGCGCGGCCGTTCCAGGTGTCGACCAGATCGAAAATCAATGGCGAGTGGATGCCGATGGTGGGGTGCAGCGCCGAGGGCGGCTGCCAGGCGCGGTAGCGCACGCCGGCGACGTATTCGCCGTGCGTGCCGGTATTCGTCAGCGGCACGCGGCGGCCGTTGCAGGCCAGCACGTAGCGGCCGTCGGTGAGGCCGTTCACTTTGACCTGCAGGCGCTCGACCGAGGAATCGACGTAGCGCGCGGTGCCGAGGCGGGTCGATTCCTCGCCCAGCACGTGCCAGGGCTCGATGGCGGTGCGCAGTTCGAGCTGGATGTTTTCCAGTTCGAGCGTGCCGTAGCGCGGGAAACGGAATTCGAGGAAGGGCCGGTACCAGTCGAGCTGGAAGGGGAAGCCCGCGCCGTCGAGATCGGCGATCACGTCCTTCAGGTCCGCCCACAGGTAATGCGGCAGCATCCACTGATCCTGCAAAGCCGTGCCCCAGCGCACCAGAGGCTTGCGATAGGGTTTCTCCCAGAAGCGGGCGACCAGCGCGCGCAGCAGCAGCATCTGCGCGAGGCTCATGCGCGCGTGCGGCGGCATCTCGAAGGCGCGGAATTCGAGCAGGCCCAGGCGACCCGACGATGAATCGGGCGAGTAGAGCTTGTCGATGCAGAACTCGGAACGGTGCGTGTTGCCGGTGAGGTCGGTGAGCAGGTTGCGCAGCAGGCGGTCCACCAGCCAGGGCTGCGGCGTCTCGCCGGCGGGCATCTGCCGGAAGGCGATCTCGAGTTCGTACAGGCGCTCGATGCGGCCCTCGTCGACGCGCGGCGCCTGGCTGGTGGGGCCGATGAAGAGGCCGGAGAACAGGTACGACAGCGACGGATGGTGCTGCCAGTAGGTGATCAGACTGGCCAATAAATCGGGCCGGCGCAGGAAGGGGCTGTCGGCCGGCGTCGCGCCGCCGAGCGTGACGTGGTTGCCGCCGCCGGTGCCGGCGTGGCGGCCGTCGAGCATGAATTTTTCGGCGGCCAGCCGGCTCAATCGCGCTTCCTCGTAGAGCAGCGTGGTCGTGTCGACGAGCTGCGGCCAGGTGTGCGCGGGGTGGATGTTGACTTCGATCACGCCGGGGTCGGGCGTGACCAGCAGCTTTTCGAGGCGTGAATCCGAGGGCGGCGCGTAGCCCTCGACGGCGACCGGCAGCGCGAGCTTCATGGCGGTCGTTTCCACCGCCGCGATCAATTCAAGATAGCGCTCGAGCGTGGCGAGCGGCGGCATGAAGACGAACAGGCAGCCCTTGCGCGCCTCGACGGTGAGCGCGGTATGCGGCACGTCGACCGTTTGCGTGCAGGCCGCGTGCTGCGGCTGCACGTGCGCGGGCGGGTGCGGCGGCGCTGTGCCATATTTCAACGCCGCAGGCGGCGTGACGGCGGAAAAGCGCGCGGCGATCTCGCCGTGAAAATCGGCCAGCGGCGGCTGCATGGCGAAGGGGTCGACCTCGACCCAGGGTTCGCGTTCGTCTTCCGCCACCCAGGGCAGGCTCTTGATCGGCAGGCGCAGGCCCAGGGCCGAATCGCCGGGCAGCAGATACAGGCGGTCGCGCCGCATCGTCCAGGGCGCGCTCATCCAGTCGTGCGTGGTCACGCTCCAGGCCAGCGGGATCACGTAGCCGGCCGGCGTGTCGAGTCCGCGCGACAGTTTGCGGGCGAGGTCGCCGCGCAGGCCGGCGTCGTCCAGATCGACGGAAGACGGGTCGAGGTTGGGCGGCAGTTCGGCCTCCTGCAGCAGCGCGGCCAGCGCGTCCTCGTAGGCCGGCTGCGCGTGGCGCGCCGCCAGGCCCAGATGCCGCGCCAGCGTTTCGGCGAAGCGCCGCGCGTCGAGGTGGGTGTAACCGTAGTCCCGGCAGGCTTCGGCGAGCAGCGCGGGATTCTGCCAGACCGGCACGCCGTCGCGCCGCCAGTACAGGCCCAGCGCCCAGCGCGGCAGCGGTTCGCCCGGATACCACTTGCCCTGGCCGGTGTGCAGCAGCGCGCCGGGGGCCAGGCGCTGCTTCAGCCGGCGCGCCAGCGCCTCGGCGCGTTCCCGTTTGTGCGCGCCGAGCGCGGCCGTGTTCCATTCCGGTGCATCCATGTCGTCGACGGAGACGAAAGTGGGCTCGCCGCCGTGGGTGAGGCGCACGTCCTGGCGCAGGAGCTGTTCGTCGACGAGCTGCCCCAATGCCTCGATGGCGGCCCACTGGTCGTCGGCGTAGGGCAGGGTCACGCGCGGGTCTTCGCGGAAGCGCGCGACCGTGTTGGAGAATTCGAATGCGACTTCGCATGGGCCGGTGAATCCCTCGATGGGCGCGGCGCTCGAGGGTTGCGGCGTGGCGGCGAGCGGGATGTGGCCCTCGCTCGCGAACAGCCCCGAAGTCGGGTCGAGCCCGATCCAGCCCGCGCCCGGCACGTAAACCTCGGCCCAGGCGTGCAGGTCGGTGAAGTCGGTTTCGGGGCCGGGCGGGCCGTCGAGGGGTTTTTCGTCCGGCGCGAGCTGCACCAGATAGCCCGACACGAAGCGCGCGGCCAGCCCCAGATGGCGCAGAATCTGCACCAGCAGCCAGCCGGTGTCGCGACAGGAGCCCAGCGCCTTGTCCAGCGTTTCGTTCGGCGTCTGCACGCCGGGCGCCAGGCGTACGGTGTAGGCGATCTCGCGCTGCAGGCGCTGGTTCAGCATCACCAGGAAGTCGATGGTGCGCAGCTTCTCGCGCGGCACGCTGTCCAGCCAGGCTTCCAGGCGCGGACCGGTCGGCCCGGTTTCGAGATAGGGCGTCAGTTCCTGCTTCTGCGCCGGGTCGTAGTCGAAGGGCCAGTATTCGCAGCGGTCCTCGATGAAGAAGTCGAAGGGATTGATGACCGTGAGGTCGGCGATCACTTCCACGTCGACCCGCAGTTCGCGCGCGGTCTCGGGGAAGACCAGCCGCGCGAGATAGTTGCCGAAAGGGTCCTGCTGCCAGTTGATGAAATGCTTTTCGGGGCGGACCTCGAGGCTGTACGACACGATGGGCGTGCGCGCATGCGGCGCGGGCCGCAGCCGCACGAGATGCGGAGACAGCGCGACGCGTCGGTCGAATCGGTAATGGGTGGTGTGACGGATCGCGACGTGGATGCTCATGGCGGGCGCAGTACGGAGTCTGTCCAAGACAAGCAAGGGCCGCGCCAGAAATTTTTTGCGGAACGCGTCGATTCCGGTGCGGTTCGCGCGTCGTGTGGACAAGCGGGCCGTTTGGCTGCCCCTTCATCAAGGAGAAACCCATGCGCTACATGATCATCGTCAAGGCCACCGCGGAAACCGAGGCCGAAACCACGCCGGTGAACGCCGATCCCGAATTGCTGGCCGACATGACCGACTACCATGAGCAATTGACGAAGGCCGGCGTGCTGCTCGACGGTTCGGGCCTGCAGCCGAGTTCGCAGGGCTGGCGCATCCGCTACGACGGCGACGCGCGTACCGTGATTGACGGCCCCTTCGCCGAAACGAAGGAACTGATCGCCGGCTACACCCTCATCCAGGTGAAGTCGCGCGCGGAGGCGATGGAGTGGGCGCGGCGCTTCCCCAACCCGGCCGGGCGCGGCAGGCCGGCGGAAATCGAGGTGCGGCTGCTCTACGAGCTGGACGATTTCGGGCCGTCGCCGGAAGTCGAACGCCTGAAGCGGACCGTGCTCGGCTGATTGTTTTTTTGCGCAGCCGTGTCGATTTCGGCCGGGCTCGCGCGTCGCAGGACAGGCGGCCCATGCGCTGCCCCCTGTCCATAGTGAGTCCACATCGAGGAGAGCATCATGAATTCATCCGTCAACCCCATTCCCGCAGGCATGCACAGCCTCACGCCCCATCTCGTCTGCCGCGACGCCGCCGCCGCGATGGATTTCTACGTCGCCGCCTTTGGCGCGCGCGACTGCGGCCGGCTGGCCGGCCCGGACGGCAGGCTCATGCATGGCATGATGTTCGTCGGCGATTCGGCGCTGATGCTGGTCGACGAGAATCCGCAGTGGGGCATGCACAGCCCGCTCGGCCTGAACGGCACCCCGGTGATCGTCCATCTGTACGTCGAGGACGTCGATGCGGCGATGGCGCGCGCGGTCGCAGCGGGCGCGACGCAGCTCATGCCGGCGACCGACATGTTCTGGGGCGACCGCTACGGCCAGGTGCGCGACCCGTCCGGCCATGTCTGGTCGGTGGCGACGCATATCCGCGACATGAGTCCGGAGGAGATCGCCGCGGCGTCGAAGGATGCGTGCTGCGGCAGCGCCTGAGGCATGTTCCCCGCATGTGGTGGAAAGCCTTTCCGGTAACGAAACAGGAGTGCTTCATGCGTTACATGCTGATGATCGTCGAGCCGCGCGGCCAGCGCACCGCCCGCACCGAGGACGAGGGCCGCGCACGCTACGCCGAAATGGTCGAATTCGGCCAGGGGCTCGCCGTGCGCGGCCAACTGCTGGCCAGCGAATCGCTGAAACCGGACAGCCACGGCGTGCGCGTGCAGCGGCGCGGCGACACGCCGACGCTCGTCGACGGCCCCTTCGCCGAAGCGCGCGAAATGATCGGTGGGTTTTTCCTGATCGAGTGCGCCGACCGCGAGGCCGCGCTGGCCATCGCCCAGGCCTGTCCGGCGGCGCGCTTCGCCACCGTCGAGGTGCGCGAGTGCGCGCCGTGCTACGTGCAGTGATCCGGGAGACCGCCATGACGATCATCGCAAAGAACACCATCTGCCTCTGGTTCGACGGCACGGCCGAAGAGGCCGCGCGATTCTACGCCGCGACCTTTCCCGATTCCTCGGTCGATGCGGTCTGGCGCGCGCCCAGCGACTTTCCGGGCGGCCGGGCGGGCGACGTGCTGACGGTGCGTTTCACCGTGCTGGGCATTCCCTGCCTGGGCTTGAACGGCGGGTCGGCGTTCCGGCACAGCGAGGCGTTTTCATTCCAGGTGGCAACCCGAGACCAAGCCGAGACCGACCGCTACTGGAACGCCATCGTCGGCAACGGCGGCGAGGCGAGCGCCTGCGGCTGGTGCCGGGACAAGTGGGGGCTGTCGTGGCAGATCACGCCGGTGGCGCTGACCGAGGCGATTGCCAGCGCCGACCCGGACGTGTCGAAACGCGCCTTCGAGGCGATGATGACGATGACGAAGATCGACGTCGCCGCCATCGAGGCTGCGCGTCGGGGCTGAGCCGCGCGCCATTTGAACTCAAGGGGGAGCACACCGTGCAAGCCACCGTTGAAACTACCGTCGCCGCGCCGATTGCCGAAGTCTGGCGCGCCTACGCCACGCCGGAGGCCATCGTGCGGTGGAACGCCGCCTCCGACGACTGGCACACCACGGCGGCCAGCGTCGACCTGCGCGAGGGCGGCGCGTTCGATCCCGAAACCCCCTTCCCGGTCGAATACCAGCAGGCCGGCTGGCAGGCGATCCTCGACAACTTCGCGCGCTACGTCGCGGCGCAGCGCGCGTGAACATGACGGCAGCGGCCGACACGCCTTCGCTGTGGCAGGGCCTGCGCGCCGCGCTGCGCGGCACCCAGGCCGACTACACGCGCATTCCGCTGAAGCACGCGGTGTTCCTGCTGGCGATTCCGATGATGCTGGAGCTGGTGCTCGAATCGACCTTCGCCGTGGTCGACATCTTCTTCGTCGCCAAGCTCGGCGCGTCGGCGGTGGCCACGGTGGGGCTGACCGAAACCTATCTCTTCCTGCTGTATTCGGTTGCCATGGGCCTGTCGATGGCGGTCACCGCCATCGTCGCGCGGCGCATCGGCGAGAAGCGCGGCGACGAGGCGGCGATCTCGGCGGTGCAGGCGATCCTGCTCGCGGCGCTGATCTCGCTGCCGGTGAGCGTGGCCGGCATCGTCTGGGCGCAGGATCTGCTGCGCCTGATGGGCGCGGACGCCTGGGCGGTCGAGCAGGGCTACCGTTACACCCAGTGGATGCTGGGCGGCAACGCGGTGATTCTGCTGCTGTTCGTCATCAATGCCGTGTTCCGCGGCGCGGGCGACGCGGCGGCGGCGATGCGCGTGCTGTGGGTGGCCAATGCGATCAACATCGTCCTCGACCCCATCCTGATCTTCGGCCTGGGGCCGATTCCCGCGATGGGCATCGAGGGCGCGGCCATCGCCACCAACATCGGACGCGGCTCAGGCGTGGCGATGCAACTGTGGATTCTGGCGCGCGGCAGCGAGCACCTGCGCGGCATCCTGCACGCCCTGCGCTGGGACGGCGCGACCCTGCTCCACATTGCGCGCACCTCGGTCGGCGGCATCGGCCAGATGATCGTGGCGATGGCGGCGTGGGTCTTCCTCATGCGCATCCTCGCCAGCGTGTCGACCGAGGCGGTGGCGGGCGCGACCATCGCCATGCGCGTGATGATGTTCACCCTGATGCCGGCCTGGGGCCTGTCCAACGCCGCCGCCACGCTGGTCGGGCAGAACCTCGGCGCGGGCGAGCCGGGGCGCGCCGAAGCGGCGGTGTGGCGCATCGGCTGGATGACCATGACGTTCACGCTCGCGGTATCGGTGGGCTTTTTCGTCTGGCACGACGCCATCATCGGTCTCTTCACCGACGACGCGGCGGTGATCGCCATCGGCGGCGAGTGGCTGTCCATCCTCGCGTATTCGTATTTCGTGTACGGCTGGTGGATGGTGGCGGTGCAGGCCTTCAACGGCGCGGGCGACACCATGACGCCGACCTGGATCAACCTGGTCTTCTTCTGGCTGATCCAGATTCCGCTCGCCTGGGCGCTGGCGATTCCGCTGGGCTGGGCGGAATCCGGCGTGTTCTGGGGCGTGTTCATTTCCGAGACGGCGGTGGGCGTGTTCACGCTCTGGCTGTTTTCGCGCGGGCGCTGGAAGACGGTACAGGTATGACGCGCCCGGTCTGCCCGCGCCTTGTGTTACGAATCGTTCGACCGAAAGGAGAGACCGATGCCGCGCATCCGTGTACTGGTGGGCACCCGCAAGGGCGCGTTCATCCTCACGTCCGACGCCGCGCGCCGCGACTGGCGGGTGGCCGGGCCGTTCTTCGGCGGCTGGGAAATCTTCCACGTCGCCGGCTCGCCGGCCAATCCCGACCGGCTCTACGCCTCGCAGAGTTCGGGCTGGTTCGGCCAGGTGATCCAGCGTTCCGACGACGGCGGCGCAACGTGGAATCCGGTCGGCAACGATTTCGCCTACGTCGGCGACCCCGGTACGCACCTCTATTACGACGGCACGGCGAAGCCCTGGGCGTTCAAGCGCGTGTGGCATCTGGAACCGTCGCCGACCGACCCGGACACGGTCTACGCCGGGGTGGAGGACGCGGCGCTGTTCCGCTCCACAGACGGCGGCGCGACCTGGCACGAGCTGCCGGCGCTGCGCGAACGGCAGGGGGCGAAATGGATGCCGGGCGCGGGCGGCATGTGCCTGCACACCATCCTGCTCGATCCGACCGATCCGCAGCGGATGTACGTTGCGATCTCGGCGGCCGGCGCGTTTCGCAGCGACGACGGCGGCGCATCGTGGCGGCCCATCAACCGCGGCCTGTATTCGCAGTACATCCCCGATCCCGAGGCCGAAGTGGGGCATTGCGTGCACCGCATCGCGATGCACCCGGCGCGCCCCGACACGCTCTTCATGCAGAAGCACTGGGACGTGATGCGCAGCGACGACGCGGGCGGCCACTGGCATGAAGTGAGCGGCAACCTGCCCAGCGACTTCGGCTTCGCGATGGCGGTGCACGCGCACGAACCGGACACGGTCTACGTCGTGCCGATCCAGAGCGACGCCGAGCACTACCCGCCCGAGGGCAAGCTGCGCGTGTACCGCAGCCGCACGGGCGGGCAGACATGGGAGGCGCTCACCGACGGGCTGCCGCAGCAGCACTGCTACGTCAACATTCTCCGCGACGCGATGGCGGTCGACACGCTGCCCGAATGCGGCGTCTATTTCGGCACCACCGGCGGCCAGGTCTACGTCTCGGCGGATGCGGGCGACCGCTGGCAGGCCATCGTGCGCGACCTGCCGGCCGTGCTCTCGGTCAGCGTGCAGACGCTGCCCTGAGATGGTTGCGCAAACCGGCCTCGCCACGGTGCGCGTCGTGCTGCCGTATCCCCTGTATACCCTGGCGCAGTGCGACCCGGAACGCACGCTGACCGTGCCGCGCCCCGTGACGCTGGCAAGTGTGATCGACGCACTGGAAGCCGCCCACCCACGTCTGGCCGGGGCCGTGCGCGACCGCGCCACCGGCAGGCGGCGTCCGCTGGTGCGTTTCTACGCCTGCCAGGACGATCTGTCGAACCTGGCCCCCGATGTCCCTTTGCCGGACGATGTGGCCGCCGGCCGCGAACCGCTGCTCGTCGTCGGCGCCATCGCGGGCGGCTGAATTTCCCGAGGAGACAACTTCATGGTCAAGCAAATCTTCGTCAATCTACCCGTCGCCGACCTGAAGGCGTCCATCGCCTTCTTCACCCGGCTCGGCTTCGCCTTCAACCCGGATTTCACCGACGACACCGCCACCTGCATGATCGTCGGCGAAAACATCTTCGCCATGCTGCTGACGCGCGAACGCTTCGCCGGCTTCGCCCCGCATCCGCCCGCCGACGCGCGCGCCGCGACCGAGGTTCTGCTGGCGCTGCAGCTCGAATCGCGCGAAGCCGTGGACGCGATGGTGAAGGAAGCGGTGGCCGCCGGCGGCAACACCTACAGTGCGCCGCAGGATCACGGCTTCATGTACCAGCACGGTTTCCAGGACCCGGACGGACACGTCTGGGAAGTGTTTCGGATGAATCCCCCGCAAGGAGAATGAGATGGCCTACGTCGATGGTTATGTGGTACCCGTGCCCGTGGCGAAGCTCGCCGCCTACCGCCGCCTCGCGCGCAAGGCCGGCAGGGTCTGGATCGAGCACGGCGCGCTCGAAGTCCACGAATGCGTCGCCGACGACGTGCAGCCGGGCAAGCGCACGTCGTTCCCGCAGGCGGTGAAGCTGAAGCCCGACGAGGTGGTGGTGTTCTCGTGGATCGTCTACCGCTCGCGCAAGGACCGCGACCGGGTGAACGCGGCGGTGATGGCCGACCCGCGCATGGCCGTCATGGAAACGACCGATCCCAAGGACTGGCCTTTCGACGGCCAGCGCATGTTCTGGGGCGGTTTCAAGCCCATGGTCAGTCTGGTGCGTTGACAGGCCCTAACTCTGCATCTGCCCGCCGCCGCCGCTCGCCACGACCTGCAGCGGCTGCGGCTGGCTTTCCCACTCGAAGGGCGGCAGGTTGTTGAGCGCCTGGCGCAGGCCTTCGTTCCAGGCGTCGCCGAGCGCGCGGTAGTAGGGGTGGTCTTCGGTCAGCAGCAGGCGGCGGCCGCCGTCGAGGCTGTCCGCGGCGTAGATCAGCAGTTCGACCGGCGGGCCGACGGTGAGGTTGGAGCGGATCGTCGAATTGATCGACACCAGCGCGCAGCGCGCGGCCTGCTCCAGCGGCGTGTCGCCGCGGATCACGCGGTCGAGGATGGGCTTGCCGTACTTGGTCTCGCCGATCTGCAGGAAGGGATGCGCGCCGGATTCGTGGATGTGGTTGCCCTGCGGATAGATCATGTAGATCTCGTGCGGCTGCCCGGCGAGCTGGCCGCCGAAGATGAAGGTGGCCTCGAAATTGGTGTTGGCCGTGTCGCGCGCCGTCTGGCTGCGCTGCACCTCGGTGGAGGCGGAGCCGACGTAGTCGGCCGCCTCGCTCATCGAGCGCATGCTCGACAGGCAGAGCTGGCTGCCGGTGCGGCAGTCGTCGCGCAGGCGCTTGACCACCGCCTGCGTGGTGGCCAGGTTGCCCGCCGCCAGCAGCACGAACAGGCGTTCGCCCGGCTGCGCGAAGGCGTGCATCTTGGAATAGCTGCTGACGTGGTCGATACCGGCGTTGGTGAGCGAGTCGGACGCGAATACCAGTCCGCCGTCGGTCTTGATGGCGACGCAGTAGGTCATGGCGTTGGGGTTCCTTCAGTCGGCCTTCATCGTGCCTGTTTTCGGCCGCTGGCTCAAGAGCAGTTGCTCGGCGCGTGCGCCGAGATACACGTAGAGCCCCAGGCCCACCAGCAGGCCCACGGCGGCGAGCATCATCCACACGCCGTCCAGCACGTGCTCGCCGTCGCCCACGGCCGACTTGAACATCAGCAGCAGGCCCTCGATCGAGACGGCGATCAGGATCGCCGCGATGAAGCGCGTGATCGTGCGCCGCGTCGAGCTGTGGCGGTACACGTCCTTGTGCATCAGCACTTCCTCTTCGAGGATGGTCTTGCCGAGATCGAACACGGCCAGCCCCAGCGTGAGGAAGATGATCACGCCGAAGGGCTTGAGATGCAGATCTGACGGATGGTCGGTGGCGCCGAAGATCGCGATCAGCTCGGCCAGCGCGGCGTAGCCCAGCAGCGCGACCACGGCGAACAACCCGGCGACGATCACGCTGTAGACGCCCTTGAAGAAGGGCACGAAGCGTTTGCGCGGGCCGTCGCCCATCAGATAGGCAACGGCTTCGTCGAGATCGATGTCGAGCACGAGGTAGCCGAAACCGTCGTCGCGATCGATCCGCACGATCGCGGTGACGCACAAGAGGCCGCTCGCGTTCGACAGATAGGGCGCGGTGATCGCCACGCCGTCCGGCTGCGCCCGGATCAGCCGGTAATAGGGCCGCTGCGCGCGCGACGCGCCTTCGCCGAGCCCGCCCGCCGGGTGGTTCCTGCGTACCGGCAGGTTGGGCGTGCGCTGCACGCCTTCGGCGTCGAGCAGATAGAGCAGATCGACGAAGGGGTAATGGCGGCCCGCGCAGCGCACCGCCTCGTCGCGCGCGGCCGGATCGTCGAACAGCGCCGGGCTGGCGACGCCGGTGACGATGGACGCGATCAGCTCGTTGAGCGCATGCCGGTATTCCTCGTAGCGCTCGATGACCGCGAGCGTGCTGGGGCGGGCCATCGGGCGCTAAGCGGCTTCTTTCGGCCGCATCTGGCGGCTGTAGAGGAATTCCAGCACCCGGCCGCGCAGATCGTGATAGCGGGGCTCGTGCGCCAATGCGAGGCGGTCGCGTGGGCGCGGCAGGTCCACGTCGAGAATTTCGCCGATGGTCGCCGCCGGGCCGTTGGTCATCATCACGATGCGGTCCGACAGCAGAACCGCCTCGTCGACGTCGTGCGTCACCATCACCACCGTGCTCTGCGTCGCGGCGACGATCTTCATCAGCTCGTCCTGCAGGTGCGCGCGCGTCAGCGCGTCGAGCGCGCCGAAGGGCTCGTCCATCAACAATACTTTGGGCTCCATCGCCAGCGCGCGGGCGATGCCCACGCGCTGCTTCATGCCGCCGGAAATCTCGCCCGGCAGCTTGTTCGCGGCGTGCGACAGGCCGACGAGGTCGAGCACCTTGCGGGTGCGCGCCTTCATCTGCGCGCGCGATTCCCGGTTGCCGAACACCTTTTCCACCGCGAGATAGACGTTCTCGAACGCGGTGAGCCAGGGCAGCAGAGAATGGTTCTGGAACACCACGCCGCGCTCGGGGCCCGGCCCCTTGATCTCCTTGTTGGCGAGCAGCAGCACGCCGTCGGTCGCGTCGAGCAGGCCGGCGACGAGATTGAGCAGCGTCGACTTGCCGCAGCCCGAATGGCCGATCAGCGCGATGAATTCGCCCTGGTCGATGTGGAGGTTGATGCCGGTGAGCGCGGTGAACTTGCCCTTCTTGGTGTTGAAGGTCATGCCGGCGTGTTCGATCTGGACGTAGCTTTGCATCGTTAAAATCCTTTCTAGGGGTCAGGATTCGGGGATCAGGGTTCAGGGGCGGGGCGGCCTTGGGCCGCGCTTTCCAGGAAAGCGCGCAGCGACTTTCCCTGACCCCCGAATCCCGACCCCTGACCCCTCACTCATACGAAAACCGCTTCGCAACCAGCATCAGCCCCTGCTCCAGCAGCAGGCCGACGATGCCGACGACGAAGATGGCGATGATGATGTGGGCGACGTTGAGGTTGTTCCACTCGTCCCACACCCAGAAGCCGATGCCGACGCCGCCGGTGAGCATTTCCGCGGCGACGATGACGAGCCAGGCGACGCCGATGGACAGCCGCACGCCGGTGAGCACGTAGGGCAGCACCGCCGGGAACAGAATCCTGGTGAAGACCTTGAACTCGGACAGGTTCAGCACGCGCGCGACGTTCAGGTAGTCCTGCGGGATGCGCTGCACGCCGGCGGCGGTGTTCAGCACCATCGGCCAGATGCTGGAGATGAAGATTACCCAGATCGACGCCGGCTCGGCCTTCTGCAGCACCAGCAGGCCGATAGGCAGCCAGGCCAGCGGCGAGACCGGACGCAGGATGCTGATGATGGGCGCCAGCATCCGGTTCAAGAAGGCGAAGCGGCCGATCAGGAAGCCGAGCGGAATCCCGATCAGCGCGGCGAAGCCGAAGCCGATGCCGACGCGGTAGAGCGAGTTCAGGATGTTCCAGCCGATGCCCTTGTCGTTGGGGCCGTTGTCGTAGAAGGGATCGGAGAACAGCTCGACCGCCGCCGCCCAGGTTTCGGACGGGCCGGGAATGCCGGCGCCGCTGTTGGCGACGAGCGCCCACAGGGCGACGAACAGCGCCAGCCCCAGCACCGGCGGAATGGTCGCCTTGACCGCATTGCCGACGCCTTCGAGAAAGCGTTTGCCGCCTTCGGTTTCCAGCAGCGGGGTGCGGCGCGGCGGCCGAGCCGATTCAAGCGCCGGCGCGGCGGCTTTTTCGGTCTCCGGCGCGGCCATCGCGTCGGCCAGCGTCTCGTTCAGGATGACTGCGTTCATGCGGGGGCTCCTTCGCTCAGACCTTGATCTTGAAGCCGTCGGCGTAGGCCTTCGGGTTCTTGCCGTCCCAGACCGTGCCGTCGATGAATTTCGACGTGCGCAGGTCGGACTTGGGCAGCGGCGTCTTCGTCATCGCGGCGGCTGCCTTGTAGACGTCGATGCGGTTGACCTGCTTCGCCACCGCCAGATAGTCCGGGTGTTCCTTCAGCAGGCCCCAGCGCTTGTGCTGGGTGAGAAACCACATGCCGTCCGACAGATAGGGGTAGCCCACGGCGCCGTCGTTGTAGAACTTCATGTAGTTGGGGTCTTTCCACTTCTTGCCGATGCCGTTGTCGTACTGGCCGAGCATGCGGTCCTCGATGGAATCGAAATCGGTGTTGACGTAGGACTTGGCCGAAATGATCTTCGCCACCTCCGAGCGGTTGCCCATCGTGTCGATGTATTTCGACGCGTCGAGAATCGCCGCGACCATCGCACGGGCGGTGTTGGGGTATTTCTGCACGAATTCGGCGGTCGTGCCGAGCACCTTCTCCGGGTGATCCTGCCAGATGTCCTGCGTGGTCGCGGCGGTGAAGCCGATCCTGTCGCGGATCGCGCGCGCGTTCCACGGTTCGCCCACGCAGTAGCCGTCCATGTTGTCCACGCGCATGTTGGCCACCATCTGCGGCGGCGGCACGGTGATGACCTTGGCCTGGGTGAAGGGGTTGATGCCGTAGGTCGCGAGCCAGTAGTACAGCCACATCGCGTGCGTGCCGGTGGGGAAGGTCTGCGCGAAGGTGTATTCCTTCGGTTCGGCGGCGACCAGTTTGGCGAGGCTCGCGCCGTCGCTCACGCCCTTGGCCTTGAGCTGGTTCGACAGCGTGATCGCCTGGCCGTTGTGATTGAGGTTGGCAAGCACCGCCATGTCCTTCTTCGGCCCGCCGATGCCCATCTGCACGCCGTAGATCAGACCGTAGAGCACGTGCGCGGCGTCGAGTTCGCCGTTCACCAGCTTGTCGCGCACGGCGGCCCACGAGGCTTCCTTGCTGGGCGTGATGGTGAGCCCGTATTTCTTGTCGAAGCCCTTCACCGACGCGATCACCACGCTGGCGCAGTCGGTGAGCGGAATGAAGCCGATGGCGAGATTGGGTTTCTCGGGCGCGTCGGAACCGGCGGCCCAGGCGCCTTCGCGCACGCCCGGCGGCACCAGGGCCATGAGCGCGGCGGCAACCGAAAGCCGGGTGGTTTTCTTCATGAAGTCGCGTTTGGCAGGATCGTGCGGCCGGGATTGTTCGGGTGCGTCGCTCACGGTGTTCTCCAAAATGAAAAGGCGTCCCCCGGTGTCGACTGACCCTCGGGGCGGACGCCTTTGTCCTAGAAAAAATTGACGGTTACGTTGAAAGCCGCATCGTTGCGACGCTTCGATCCGGATTTAGCAACCGCTGTGCCAGTTCCGGAAAAGCCTTGCGCGGCGCGGCATGGCGGAAAGAAGCGGCGGAATCGCCACGCGCCGAGGCCGCCCGCGCGCACTCATTGGGTGCGCATTCGCGCGCGCGTGCACCAAACGCATCAGGTTTTTTGCAGCACCTGCCGCGCGATGTCGGCGAGCTTCAGGCCGCGATCCATCGCGGCGCGGCGCATCTCGCGGTAGACCTCCGGCTCGGACGCGCCGGTCTGCCGGATCAGCGCCGCCTTGGCCTGGTCGATGAGCTTGCGTTCCGAGAGTTCGAGCCGGGTCTGCTCGAGCTGGTCGTGCAGCGCGCGGTGAGCTTCGAAGCGTGACACCGCGACGTCGAGGATGGGGCGCAGCCGTCCCGGATCGAGTCCGTCGACCACGTAGGAGGTCACGCCGGCCTGCGTCGCCGCGCGGATCGATTCGGCGCTGCCGTCGCCGGTGAACATGACGATGGGGCGCGGGCAGCCCTGGTTGGCCACGCAGATGTTTTCGAGCGTGTCGCGGTCGGGCGAGTCGGTGGCGATGATCACCACGTCGGGGCGCAGCGCCTGGATCTGCGCGTCGAGGCTGCGGGCGGAATTGAGCGTCGCCGCGACCACGCAACCCGCCGCTTCGAGCGCGGGCGCCAGCATCGCCAGCCGTTCGGGCTGGTTTTCGATGATCAGTATCTTCATGGCGTGTCCGGAATGTGATGCCTGCACCAAAAAAAGCGGCCTCCGCAGAGGCCGCAAGATCGGAGGAGACTGCCTGAGCGTGGTTGTTGCCGACACGTCGGCTTTACAACCACGGCCTACCCTTTACGGGTGGAGCAACCGGGCCATAGGGTCTGGGTACTCAATCCGGAACTAGCAGGCAGCGTGCCAGTTTCGCTATCGGTTGATTATCAAAAACTTATGCGTTTTTCCTGCGGCTGGAAGCGGCCGTGCGCCGAACGCTCGTGGTGCATGCGGCGGCGAAGCGGCCTCAAAACGGGGCGTGTTCAGACGGCTGCGCGCCGGCGCACGCCGAACCCGACCAGCCCCAGGCCGGCCAGCAGCATGGCCCAGGTTTCGGGCTCCGGCACGGGCGCGGCGGCGACCGACAGCGTGGCCGACAGGCCGTAGGCCGGATTGATCAGCACGCCGATCTGTGCGACGTAGTTCACGCCGCCGACGAAGACGCTGTAGTCGCCGGGGCCGAGCGTGAACGTGCCCGAGGCGAGGCCGTCCAGATCGGCGTCGAAGGCGCTGCCCATATAGGTGAACACGCTGAAGGGATCGCCGCTGTCGTTGGTGACCTGCCAGTCGGCCGTGCTGCGGAAGGCGCCTTCCTTCGGCGCGCCGGGCAGCGCGGCGAGATAGGCCTGCGTCGCGGCGGCGAAATCATGGTCCGGCCGCAGCGGGCTCAGGTGCGCCAGGCCCGAATAGATCGAGAAGCCGGGCAGGAGGCCGCCGACCGAGGCCGGCGTGGCGTCGGCGTGCGCCGACGCGGTGAAGGTGACGGCGGCGGCATCGGTCAGCGTGAAGCGGAACGCGCGCAACAGATGCGAATCGCCGTAGTCGTCGTCGAGGCCGTCGGCCCAGCCGTAGTTGCCGCTCACGGTCTGGTTGGCGAGGGTGACGCTGCCGCCCGTGGCGTCGAAGACGCCGAAGTCGCGCCCGGCGTAGCTGATGTGCGCCTGTGCGGCGACGGGCAGGGCGGCGATCACGGCCGCCGCGAGAAGCGAATGACGCAGGTTCATGTCTGAGGATCTCCCGATGGTTCGTTATGAACGCCCAGAACGTTCGTTGGGCGGAGATCAGTAGACAACAGCCTGCGTCCGGCCGGAATGCGGCATATCGCCGCGCCGCGCGGGGGCTAGGCTGGGCAGCGCATGTCGGGCGTCAGCTTCATCCAGCGCACCAGCCAGGCCTTCGCGCGTTCGCGCGCGTGGCGCGTGGCGATCTTTTCCTCCGGCGTCTGGTCGGGGCGGAAATCGAAGGCGCGGCGCGCCATCGGGTATTCCTGCCATTCCACCGGCACGCCGCGTTCCCACAGCGCATAGAATGCGCGGCCGCCGTTCATGCGGCGCAGCTCGTAGTCGGCGTCGCCGATGAGGTAGAGCACCGGCGTGGCGATCTGCATGATCTCGGGCGCGATGCGGAAGAGCTGGTCGGGTTCGGGTGCGTTCGGGTTCTGCATGTGGCCGTAGTAGCTGACGATGGCGGCGAGATCGGCGCCGCGCTTGGCGGCCAGGCGGACCGCGTAGTAGGGCCCGCGCGACAGGCCGACCACGCCGACCGGCTGCTTGCAGGCGTTGGGCAGCGACTTCAGGTAGTCGAGCCCGGCTTCCACGTCCGTCTCGGTTTCCGGGTTGTGCGCCGAGGGCCAGCGTTCGATGAAGCGGCCGCTCTGCCAGTCGGGCGCGACGACGAGGAAGCCCTGCTCGGCGAGCTCGCGGATGTGCGCGCGCTCGTCGCCTTCGTAGCCGCGCTTGGCGTGGATGAAGAGCACGGGCGGGAAGGGGCCCGGCCCGGGCGGCGTGGCGACCTCGACCGGCACCTCGGTGCCGTCGGCGGATTTGATCGTGGTCTTGGCGAGCGTGACGCCGTCGGCGCGGACGGCGCCGATGAGCGCCGATGCTAAGATGGCGGCCGCTATGGCGGATGTTTTCATGGCTGTCTCCTGTTCTGTGTCTGGCCTCGATTCCAGGCCAGGGTTCCCGCACGCGCGGGGCTGCCGTGTCTTTCGTGCCGTGCCGACGTGACCGAACGTTTCGAGGAACCGACGCTGCCGACCCTGCCGCGCGCCGTGCGGCGGGTGCTCGTGGCGGTGTGGATTTCCCTCGGCCTGCATGCCGCGGTGATCGCGCTGGTGCAGGTGGCCTCGCCGACGGCGGGCGGCGCGGGCGAACCGACCATCGAGGTGCGCCTGATGCCGGCGGCCGAGCCGACGCCCGCGCACGAGGCGGCGCTCGAACCGACGCCGGCGGGCGTGCCCGCAGCCGTTGCCGATACGCCCGCCATTCCCCCGCCGCCGACCGACGCGCCTCGGTCGCCCGTGCACGCCGAGCCTGCGCCTGCCCAGTCCGCGACCGCGCCGCTGACGATCGACAGCGCGGTCGACCTGACCTATTACACGGCGCGCGAACTGGACGTGCAGCCGCGCGCCCTGCGCGACATCCAGCCGACGTACCCGCCCGAGGCCGAGCGGCAGCGGCAGTCGGGCACGGTGCGCCTGGAATTGAAGATTGAAGCGGACGGCCGCGTCAGCGACGTCTCGGTGGTCAGCGCCGATCCGCCGGACGTGTTCGACGAATCGGCGCGCGCGGCTTTCGCGGCGGCGCGGTTCTCGCCGGCGCAGAAGAATGGCCGGCCGGTGCGCACGCGCATGCTGGTCGAGGTGTCGTATGTCAGGGATTAGGGGTCGGGGGTCGGGGGTCGGGGGTCAGGGGTCAGGATTCAGGGGCCAGGGGGCTTTGTGCGGCTGCGCCGCGCCCCATGAATTCATAAGGTGCGGCGCAGCCGCTCATTCCCTGACCCCTGACCCCTAGTCCCTCTCAGCCCTAATCCCTATCCGCCAGCTTCCGAAGGATCGGGCAGTCGGGCCGCTGGTCGCCCCGGCAGGCCCGCGCGAGCGCGACCAGCGTGTCGCGCATGTCGGCCAGCGCCGCGATGCGCGCGTCGAGTTCGGCGATGTGCGACTCGGCGAGCCGTTTGACGTCGGCGCTGGCGCGGTCGGGGTCGTCCCACAGGGCCAGCAGTTCGCGAATCTGTTCGAGCGAGAAGCCGAGGTCGCGGGCGCGGCGGATGAAGCGCAAGAGATGCACGTCGCGTTCGTCGTACTGCCGGTAGCCGGCGCGCAAGAGGCCGATGCTTTCGTAGTGGCGGATCATCTTGGCCGACACGCCGCTGGCGCGGGCGGCCGCGCCGATGTTCATGCGTCGCGCCCCGCCGGCTTCCAGCGTTTCAGGGTCAGCGCGTTGGTCACGACGCTCACGCTGGAGAAGGCCATCGCCGCGCCGGCGATCACCGGGTTGAGATAGCCCAGCGCCGCGAGCGGAATGCCGACGACGTTGTAGGCAAAGGCCCAGAACAGGTTCTGGCGGATCTTGGCGTAGGTGCGCTTCGAGATGTCGATCGCGTCCGCCACCCGCGCGGGGTCGCCGCGCATCAGGGTGATGCCGGCGGTGTGCATGGCGACGTCGCTGCCGGAGGCCATCGCGATGCCGACGTCGGCGGCGGCCAGCGCGGGCGCGTCGTTGATGCCGTCGCCGACCATCGCCACCGTCGCGCCGCCGGCCTTGAGCGCGGCGACCTGCGCGGCCTTGTCGCCCGGCAGCACCTCGGCGAACACGCGTTCGATGCCGAGCGCGCGTGCCGCCGCCTCCGCCGCGCCGCGGTTGTCGCCGGTCAGCATCACGCTGTCGACGCCCTGCGATTTCAACCGCGCGACCGCGCCGGCCGCGCCGGCCTTGATCGCGTCGCCGAAGGCGAGCACGCCCACGGCGCGGCGGTCGGCCGCGTTCGCCAGCCACGAGACGCTGCGTCCGGCGGCGGCCTCGCCATCCGCCGCCGCGTCGAGGCCGGCGGGGTCGACGCCGTTTTCCTGCATCAGGCGGCGATTGCCGAGCCACCAGGTCGCGCCGTCGATTTCGCCGGCGACGCCGCGTCCGGGAATCGTCTGCTGGCCGTGCGCCGGGCGGGCGGCGACGCCGTCGGCGGCGGCCGCGTCGAGCACCGCGCGCGCCAGCGGGTGCGCGCTGCCCGCCTGCAAGCCGGCCGCCCACGCGAGCACGTCGGCGCGGCTGGCATCCGGCGCGGGGATGCAGGCCGCGAGGTGCGGCGTGCCGTCGGTGAGCGTGCCGGTCTTGTCGAACACCACGGTGGTGACGCGATGCGCGCGTTCGAGCGCTTCGGCGTCCTTGATCAGGATGCCGTGGCGCGCGGCGACGCCGGTGCCGGCCATGATCGCGGTCGGCGTGGCGAGGCCGAGCGCGCACGGGCAGGCGATGACGAGCACGGCGACCGCGTTGAGAATGGCGGTTTCCAGCTCGGCGCCGGCCAGCCACCAGCCGATGAAGGCGACCAGCGCGATGCCCATCACCACCGGCACGAACACGGCGCTGACGCGGTCGACGAGGCGCTGGATCGGCGCCTTCGCCGCCTGCGCGTCCTCGACCAGGCGGATGATGCGCGCCAGCACGGTTTCGGTGCCGATGGCGGCGGTGCGCGCGACGAGCAGGCCGTGCGCGTTGATTGCGCCGCCGGTCAGCGCGTCGCCGGGCCGCTTGTCGACCGGCAGCGCCTCGCCGGTGAGCAGGGCCTCGTCGACCTGGCTTTCGCCTTCGATCACCTCGGCGTCGACCGGCACGCGCTCGCCGGGGCGGATCACCACCACGTCGCCGACGCGCACGGCGTCGATCGGCAGGTCGCGGTCGACGCCGTCGACGCGCACGCGCGCGGTAGCGGGGCGCAGCGCCTGCAGCGCGCGGATCGCCTCGGTGGTCTGCCGCTTGGCGCGCGCTTCCAGCCATTTGCCGAGCAGCACCAAGCTGATGACCATCGCCGAGGCCTCGAAGTAGAGATGCGCGCCGGGCTGCGTCAGCAGCAGGTAGAGCGACAGCCCGTAGGCCGCGCTGGTGCCCACCGCGACCAGCAGGTCCATGTTGCCGCTACCGGCCATGAGCGCCTTCCAGCCGGCGCGATAGAAGCGCGCGCCGAGCCAGAACTGCACCGGCGTGGCGAGCAGCCACTGCAGCCAGCCGGGCGGCATCCCGTGCACGCCGAAAGGCATGGCGAGCATGGGCGCGACGAGCGGCAGCGACAGGGCCATCGCCAGCGCCACCGGCCACCACTCGGGCAGCGCGCGCGTGGGCGGCGTTGCGGTTTCGCCCGCGGGAGCCGGCAGGTGTGCGCTGTAGCCGGCGCGTTCCACCGCCGCGATCAGTGCGGCTGGCGAGACGCCCCGCGCGAGCTTCACCGTGGCCTGCTCGGTGGCCAGATTCACGCTCGCATCGAGCACGCCGGAGGTCTTGCCGAGCGCCTTTTCCACCCGCGCCGAACAGCTCGCGCAGGTCATGCCGCCGATGGCCAGGGTGCAGGTTTCGACGGGCACGCTGAAGCCGGCCTTCTCGATGGCCTGCCGGACGGCGGCGAGATCGGCCTCGCCCGACACCGTGGCGGTTTCGGTGGCGAGGTTGACCGTGGCGTCGGTCACGCCCGGCACTTGCTTGAGAACGCGCTCCACGCGCGCCGAGCAGCTTGCGCAGGTCATGCCCTGGATGCCGACGGATAGGGTGCTCATGTCTGGCTCCTTGTCGATGCGGATGCCTGCACCGTAAGCCTTCCCATTATGGGAAGGTCAAGCCGCGAGGCAAGCCTTCGGCGCACGCTTGTCAGCGCAGGCCTACACGCGCGCTTCCGGCGGCTGACATTTTTCTCGGCGCTGTCGGATGCCGGAAAGCCGCGCGCCCGGCTACATTGACCGTGGCGTCGGTCCACGCCGTCGCCGACGCGCCATCCGGGTGCGTCGGCGATCGGGCGGCCGGATGCGAAGCCGTGTGCCAGTGCGTCCCGCCCGAGCCGAACGACCGGCGGGCGGCCCGAATCGCCGCTGTAACCCCTCCCTGCGGAGCGTTCGGGGTTCCGCGTTTATCGGAAAGGAAATGCCATGAATAACACCCGGTTTCTCGGCGCCGCGCTCGTTGCGGCAGGGCTGTTGTCCGCCGTGGGCTGTACCGTCGCGCGCGAGCAGTCGACGGTCGGGCAGGCGATCGACGATACGGCCATCACGACCCAGGTCAAGACCCGCTTCGCCGAAAGCCCTGCCGTCAGCGCGATGGCCATCAAGGTCGAGACCCTGCACGGCGTCGTGCAGTTGTCCGGGTTCGCCAAGAGCGAGGCCGAGCGCAACGCCGCCGAGTCCATCGCCCGGGGCGTGTCGAACGTGAAGTCCGTGCGGAACGACATCATCGTCAAGCCCTGACGTCGCGCAGGTCATGGGGCGCAGCCGTTCCGCGATCAGGCGGAACGGCCGCCCGGATCGGAGCGGGCCGGGTTGGAACGGAATGGCGCCGTTACGGCGGAGGGCGTTCCGCGTCCCGTCGATCCGGCGCGATCAGCCCGCCGAGCAGGCGTTTGCCGGACGACAGGGAGAGCGCGAGCGCCTGGCGGGCGAGCAGACCGGTCAGCACCGAACTGCCGAGCAGCCGCCAGGGCCGGCCGTATACCAGCCAGACGCCGGCCGCCACGGCGGCGGGCAGGGCGATGCGCGGGTGCCGGCGGACCCAGTCGACCGCCAGTTGCGCGGCCAGCCGGGCGGGGTCGGCTGCGCCGGTCTCGCCGGACGTGTCCGTCAGCCGCTGCCGCAGGGCTTCGCGGTTTCTGCGCAGCCGGGCTTCGGCGTCGGTTTCCGGTGTGTCCGCTTGCGCGGCGTCCGGCGGCGTGTCGGGACAATTCATGGCGGCTCCTTCAGGCCGAACAATTCCAGGTCTTCCGCCATCTGCGTCCGCACGCGCGAAAACGCGGGCGCCGGCGGCCGCGTGCGAAGGCAGGCCAGCCCGGCCGCGAGCGCGAGCAGCAGCGCGCCGGCGGGAACGGCCCACAGCAGCCAGTGCCCGCTGCCGGTGGCCGCATGCAGCATCAGCGCGACGCCGGCGAACAGGAGCGCGAGCACGGCGGCGACGGCCAGCGTGAGCAGGCAGCCCAGACGGCGAAGCTGATGCGCGCGCCAGCGCGCGGCATCCTGCCCGATCAGCTCGGCGTAGGCGCACACGTGCCCGGCCAGCAGGCCGGGTTCGCGCAGGAGGATGCGCAGCAGCGGCGACCACATGGCCTGCGCGCCGGGACAGCCGGTTCAGCGGTCGTGGCGATGCCGGCTGAGCGCGCCCGCCAGCAGCGCGATGGCCGCGCCCGTCGCCACCGCGATCAGCAGCGATTTGAGCGGCTGGTCCTGGACGTATTGCGCGGCCTGGTTGCCGACGCGGACGAACGTCTTGCGCGCCTGCGCCGCGCCGTTCTGGAGCGCCTCGCTGCCGCGGGCCGCGAGGGTTTCGGCGCATTCCTGCGCGTCGTCCAGCGCGCGGCGCGCGTGCGCGGCGGTGGCTTCGCCGGCTTCCTTGAGGGCGTCGGCGGTCTCGGATGCGGTGGATTTCATGGGTTTCTCCTGATGAGGCGAAGAGGACACGTCCGCCGGAGCGGACATGGAATCCAGCATAGACAGGCGGCGGAACCGTGCGTAGCGGCCGCCGCCGCGCCGGCGTGTCCGCTCAGGCGTCGGGGCGGTGTAGGCGGCATCCGACAGCGCGGCGTGTCGGACGCGGCTGACGTTCGCCGGTCCGCTTCACCTGCGGCAATCGCGGCGCCGTCCGACAGCGGACGGACGACCGGCGCGCCAGAATGGGCTCGCGGCGCTCGAACGGCGCCGGCCCTGTTTGGTCAATTTCCGGAGGAGAACGGCATGCTGAAATGGGCCCTGATTTTTTTCATCGTTTCGCTGGTGGCCGGTGTGTTCGGGTTCACCGGCATCGCCGCCGGCGCGGCTGCGGTCGCCAAGATTCTGTTCTACGTGGCCGTCGCGCTTTTTCTGGTGTTTCTGGTGCTGGGCCTGCTCGCGATGCGCGCGATCAAGTAGGGTGCTAGGCTAGACGAAGCGGCCGCAAGCCCTTGAATTCGGAAGAGGAGAATCGCCATGCTCCATTACGCACTGATTTTTTTCATCGTCGCCATCGTGGCGGCCGTGTTCGGGTTCACCGGCATCGCGGCCGGCGCGGCCGGCATCGCCAAGATACTTTTCGTGGTTTTCCTGGTCATGGCCGTCGCCACTTTCGTGGTGAACCTGGTGCGCGGCCGTTAGGCGCGCGCGGGTCGACGGCGTGACCGTATCGGAGCACCGGCATGATCGAAGTGGCCATCGTGGACGATCACCAGATCGTCCGAACCGGGTTTCGCGAACTCCTGTCCGAAGACGCCGGCATCGGCGTGAGCTTCGAGGCCGGCAGCGGCGATCAGGCGCTGGCGCTGCTGCAGACCCATCCGTGCGACGTGCTGCTGCTCGATATTTCGCTGCCGGACAGGAACGGCATCGACGTGCTGAGAACGGTCCGGCAGCGCCATGCCGACGTCAAGGTGCTGATCCTGAGCGGCTTTCCCGAGGAAAGCTATGCGCTCGCCATGATCCGCAACGGCGCCAGCGGCTATCTCTGCAAGGACTGCGAGCGCGACGAGCTGCTGCGCGCGATCCGGCTGGTGGCCCAGGGGCGCCGCTACGTGTCGGCGCGCACCGCCGAGCTGCTCGCGGACGAGATGAGCGGCGCGCGCGGCGCCCTGCTGCACGAGGCCTTGTCGAGCCGCGAGCTGCAGGTGTTCCTGCGGCTGGCGAGAGGCGAGTCGGTCTCGGCCATCGCGAGCCAGTTGCATCTCAGCGTCAAGACCATCAGCACCTACCGCTCGCGCGTCACCGAAAAGCTCGACGTGTCCAGCAATGCCGAGCTGGCGACCTATGCGCTCCGACATGGACTCATCGCGGAATGATCCGGCCGCTTCCGATCGACAGCGAGACGGACCGGCCGCCTCGCCCAAGGTGAAGCTTTTCCTGATCGAGGATTCGCCCCTGCTGCAGGAACTGCTGTCCGGCGTGCTCGGCGAGATCGAAGGCGTCGAATTGTGCGGGTGCTCGGACAGCGAGGCGGAAGCCCTGGACAGGCTGGCGGAAACGCCGGCCGACATCGTGGTGATCGACATCCAGCTCCGGAAAGGCAGCGGGATCGGCGTCCTCGATGCGCTGCGGAAAGATGCGGCGCGCTACGGCCGTCCGCGCAAGGTGGTGCTGACCAATTACGCGCACGCCACCATGCGCAGGCGCTGCGCGGATGCCGGCATGGACGCGTTCTTTGACAAATCCCTCCACATCAGCCAACTGATCAGCTACGTCACCGGGGTGGCGGAAGAAAAATCCCTAGCAGGCCGTTGAAGCGCGCTCCGAGAGCCGCGCCGCCCGGTTCGGCAGCACCACGCGGATCGTGACGCCCGCGCCCGGCGCCGCCTGGAGGTCGAGCCGCCCGCCGTGCGTGAACACCCGATGCTTGATGCCGGCCAGGCCGTGACGGGCCACCTTGTGGCAGTCGGGGTCGAACCCGAGGCCGTCGTCCGCGATCGACAGTTCGACGGCGTCCGCGGTCTGGCGCAGGGACAGGCGCACGTGCCGCGCATGCGCGTATTTGCGGACGTTCGTGAGCGCCTCCTGGGCGATGCGGAACAGGCTGAGCGACAGCTCCTCGTCCAGTGCGGGGTCGGTTGCGGGCAGATCGGCCTCGATCCCGGTTTCCTCGCCCTGTCGGAATTCCTCGATCAGGGCATGCAGCGCTTCGATCAGGCCGAGGTCGTACAGCAGCGCCGGGCGCAGGCCGTTGGTGATGCGCCGCTTCAGCGTGATGCCGCCGATCAGGCTCTGGCGCAGCCGTTCCATGCGCTGCGCGACCGTCGCCCGCGCATCCGGCGGCAGCGTGCGTTCGATCCAGTCGGCGTCGAGCTTGGCGGCGGTCAGCAGCGCGCCGAGCTCGTCGTGCAGTTCGCGGGCGAGACTGAGCTTCTCCTTCTCCCGCACGGCGGTCAGATAGGTCGCGAGGTTGTTCAACTCGGCGGTGCGGACCTGCACCTCCCGTTCGAGCCGCCCGTTTTCGGCTTCGAGCATCGTCTGCATGCGGCCCTTGAGCGCGCGCCTTTTCTGCGTTTGCGCAACGGCCAGGGTGAGCAGCAGCAGCGAGGCGGCGGCCAGCATCATGGCGCCGGTCCGCGCATGATCGAACTCCGCCGTCGACCGGCGCACGTTGTCCCGATTGCGTTCGGCCAGCAGGGCCTTGGTGTCGGCGTGCAGGCGCCGATAGGCCTGCATCGCCGCGGCGTCGGCGTCGAGTTCGGCGCGCCGCGGCGCTTCGCCCGCCTCGATGCGCGCGGCAAGGCGTTCCAGGCCGTCGACGACGGTCTGGCCGCGCGCGGCGAGCGCGGCGACCGGCAGGTGCGCCTCGTCCATCAGATCGGTCTCGATCATCCGGCGGGTGTCGCGGATCGCCGGGCCTTTTTCCCTGAACGCCCGGAGGTGGCCGGGATCGCGGGTCAGCGCGTAGTCGCGGATTTCCGTCTGCGCCTCGAGCAGAAGCCGGGTCATCCGGTCGAGATGGTTCGTGCGCTCGGCGGTGCGCCTGAGTTGTTCCAGCGCCTCGAAGCCGCTCCGGGCCTGCATGTGGCTCATGACCAGGATGCCGATCAGCATTGCGCCGAAGGCGAGGTAGGCCAGGTAGAGCGGAAAGTTGGCGCGCACGTCCGCGCGCCACTTCCGTGCGGGGTGCGACGGTGCGGACAGGGGCGCGGTCGTCGGCATGGCGGCATCCTCGAATGGGATGCTTGCGTTATTGCAGGAAAGCGCCGACGGGTCAATGCGCCGGCGCATCGTCCAGTCGGGCGGCGCGCCCGAATTCAATAATCCGGCTACGCGCGGTCTCAGTTCCGGCCGGACCGGCCGTTGTCGCCGGCTACCGCGGGCATCGGCCAGGTCTTCGGCAGCAGCACCCACATGCGGCCGCGCTGCTTCATGCGCCCGGCCGGCTCGCCGGCCGCGTCGCCGAAGCCCCAGAAGAAATCCGCGCGCACGCCGCCGCGTATCGCGCCGCCGGTGTCCTGCGCCATGACGAGCCGGTTCATCGGCGCGGTCGAGTTCGGCTGCGTGGTGGCGAGGAAGACCGGCGCGCCGAGCGGCACGAAGCGCGGGTCGACCGCGATGGCGCGCCCCGCCGTGAGCGGCACGCCGAGCGCGCCGAGCGGGCCGGCGAGCCCGTCCGGCAGCTCGCGGAAGAAGACGTAGCTCGGGTTGGCGGCGAGCAGATCGGGCAGCTTGTCCGGGTTTCTCGCGCCCCAGTCCTTGATGCCCTGCATCGAGGCCTGATCCAGCGTGAGTTCGCCGCGTTCGACCAGCAGCCGGCCGACGGACTGGTAGGGATGGCCGTTCTGGTCGGCGTAGCCCACCCGCATGTGCGAGCCGTCGGGCAGCTCGATGCGGCCCGAGCCCTGGATCTGCAGGAAGAACAGATCGACCGGATCTTCCGCCCAGGCGATCGCGCGGCCGTTGAAGCCGGGTCCTTCGATCTCCTTGCGCGCGGCGTAGGGCACGATCCGGTTGCCCACCAGCCTGCCGCGCAGGCGCAGGTTCTTCAGTTCCGGATAGACGCCGGCCAGATCGACCGTCACCAGGTCGTCGGGCGCCGCGTACAGCGGATAGCGCGCGCGCTCGGTGCGCACGCGGTCGCCTTTCAGCAGCGGTTCGTAATAGCCGGTGACGAGCCCTTCCGCGCCGCCGTCCTCCTGCGTGGCCTGCCAGGGCGCGAAACGCGTCTCGAAGAACGTCCGTACCGCCGCGTCGTTCGGCAGGGTCAACGCCTCGGCCTCCGTGCATACCGTCTGCCAGGCGCTCTGTTTCTTCAGGGTCGCGCAGCCGGCGAGCAAGGCCGGCCAGGCTTCCGCGAGCGCGTCGTCGCGCCAGCCGGGCAGCGCCGCCCAACCGGCCGGCTTGAGTGTCGGGAGAGCCGGCGGCGGCGTCGGAATCGGCGGCGGCACGACGACGGGCGGCGCGGGCTGCGACGGTTGCGGCGGCGCAGGCGGCTGCGCGGCGCAGGCGGCGAGCAGCAGCGCCGGCGCGATCAGGCTTGCGCGCCGCCGCAGCGCGCGTAAAGATGCGCGCATGCCTGCGAGGGAGGTCGGATGGAAAGCCAAGGTCTGGGATGGTTGCTGCTGGAAGCCGCGATAGCGTTGGGTCTGCTCGTGTTCATCGTAT
>Ga0228535_1000621_pt1 | contig 89291 bp, 100 predicted proteins | sample SJ1metagenome_FD_168457 | JGI IMG/M metagenome (GOLD analysis project Ga0228535, IMG submission 168457) | Enriched culture of PCE-dechlorinating microbial communities from Ithaca, New York, USA - SJ1 | ecosystem: Engineered > Modeled > Simulated communities (microbial... > Unclassified | place...
ACGATCCTGAGGTCGGTGCCGAAGCGGTCGTAGATGAGGTCCTTCTTCATCGCCACCGCCTCCGCCAATCCCTGGCCGACGGTCCCGAAGCCCACGAGCGCCAGGCGCATGTCACACCCCCATCCCGCGGATCAGGAGGAAGTCGTGGCGCTCGCTCATGGCCCCTAGGTAGGAATCGATGTCCCTCACCCTCTCCCTTTCCCGAACGCTCACCACCAGCAGCACGGACCTGTCGGCGGTGCCGGTGGCCAGGGAGTACTGCAGGTCCATTGTCTCCACCCCCTCCATCCCTTCGATGCTCTCGGTGATGGTCCTCAGGATGGCATGCGTCAGGTCCCCGACCAGGAGGTACTCGGCGGCGTAGGTGCGGAAGATCTCCCCCATCTTCACGACCTCCACCCCCCGCTCCTTCCAGGCCGAGGAGATCGCATCAAGGGCGCGCTGGTCTCTGTACTCGAAGGTCACGTTCACCGATATGCGCCCCCCGGTCACCAGGTCATGGTTGTGCACCACACCCACGATGTTCCCCTCGTTGAGCGATATCGGCTCCAGGGCCTTGATGAGCTGTCCTGGGACGTCCTTCAAGCGCAGATCCACGTTGACCCTCATCTGGATGACCCCTCGCACCTTGGGCAGGATGCCGGTCCGCGGTGCCCGGCCCGATATAAGGATTCCATTATGTAATGCTTTCAATCCTCAGTGTCAGGGACGGGAGCGGGGGGATGGCGCCGAGGGGGAGATTTGAACTCCCGAGGCGTTGCCGCCACGAGCTAGCTGGCGGAAAGTTTCCAGGCTCGCGCCTTACCGGTCTGGGCCACCTCGGCACTTCCAGCGGCGATAACCGCGCGCTCATTTAAAACTATTTGCGCTCGGCGGTTCACCGGAGGCTTCCCAGCGAATCCCTCAGGGTGGGCCTAGCCCTCCTGGCCGGGCCGTTCTGCAGCAGGTCCACGTCCACCACCTCGACCGCCTCCCGCAGATAGGGCAGCTTGGCCAGCGGCCGCCCCTTCGCATCATACGCCTGGCTCCCGCCGAAGAACACCATGTTCTGCTGGCTTCCGACATTGTTCACGTAGGCGATTGGACAGGTGTTCTCCACCGCCCTCGCCGGGACCATGGTCTCGAAGGGCGTCCTGGAGGTGACCGGGGAGGCCGCGATGCACAGCAGCATGTCCGCCCCCTGCATGGCATAGGCCTTGCATATCTCCGGGAAGAACAGGTCGTAGCAGATGCAGACACCGATCCCATGCCCCCTGAGCTGGAACATCGCGGGCGTTTGGCCGGCGGTGAAGTACAGTCCCTCTTCGAACGGCCCAAAGTTGGCCGGGTGTAGCTTGTCGTACCTCTGCACCCTTCCGTCGGGGGTCACCATCACCGCGCTGTTGGTGATCAGGCCATGATTGCAGGGGTCGTTCAACGGGACCCCGACGACCACGGCCTTGCCCGTACGGTCGGCCAGCTCCAGCAGGTGGTTGATGCTCTCCCCGTCCATGTCCTCGGCTAGGGCGACCACGCGGTCCCTGACCATGTACCCTGTGAGATAGGTCTCCGGGAACACGAACAGGTCGGCGTCCGTGCCCTCCATCACCTCCCTGATCCTATTCAGATTGGCTTGTACATCCCCCACGGCGCTCCGGAGCTGGCAAAGGGCAACCCGCATGGTGTGCCTCAACGCCAACGACGGTAATCAACCTTTGCCGAATGGTTTGCCGGAGAGGGATCGCGAGGAACAGCTCCTAGTGGCATCCCTGAGGGCCATGTCCCGGTTGAGTTCTCCCTTCATTAGGGGCGAGGAGGACCGTTTCCAGCCTATCACCCCATACTCCATCGCGTAGCGCACCGTCCTGCCCTCCCCCGAACCCTGGCATTTCAACGAGAGCCGCCCGCCCGGACCCGGTTCCTCTGGTCAACGTAGATGCCCCAAGGACGGCGTCATCATTGATATGGAAAAACGAACGCCCGCTTCTCCAGCTCTTTCAGAACGTCCCCGGAAAGAGAATTATTAAACTGGAGGGCATTACCGTATCCGATGCCACAACTGAAAGAGCTTACCGTGGAGACGATCACCGACTTCATCCAGACGCAGGTAAGGGAGGCCGGGGCCTCGGGGGTAGTGATCGGCCTGTCCGGGGGCATCGACTCGGCCGTGGTGACCAAGCTGTGCGTGGACGCCCTGGGCGGGGACAAGGTGCTGAACGTGTTCATGCCCTCACCGAGCACCCCCACGCAGGACCTTCGGGACGTACAGGGGATGAGCCGGGCCTGGGGGACGACCCTCTTGGTGTACGACATCGAGCAGCTGCTGAGGACATACCACAAGATCATGCCGGGTTCGCAGAGTAAGGAGGTGTCCGGGAACCTCATCGCCCGCATCCGTATGACCATCCTGTACGCCCATGCCAACATGGAAGGGCGATTGGTCATGGGCACGGGCAACAAGTCCGAGCTGCTCATGGGGTATTTCACCAAGTACGGGGATGGAGGGGCGGACCTCATGCCCATCGGCGACCTGTACAAGACCGAGGTGAGGGAGCTGGCCAGGGTGATCGGCGTTCCGGAGGGCATAATCGCCAAGGAGCCTTCCGCGGGCCTCTGGGAGGGCCAGACGGACGAGTCGGAGATGGGCATAGCCTATGACGACCTCGACCGCGTCCTCTCCGGGCTGGAGGACCAGCTCCCCCTGGACGTCATCTCCAAGAGGTCCGGAGTGCCCATGGAGCTGGTCAGGATGGTCGCGACCAAGAACGCCACATCGGTCCACAAGAGGCGCCTCGCCCTGATCCCCAAGCTCGGGGGGCGCACCATAGGCTGCGACTGGCGCGAGTGATCATCGGGCCTTGTCGACCTCGGCGATGAAGCGGTCCGGTTCGTCAACGTCGAAGATCACGGCATCGACCTTCTTCCAGAGGGCCGATGGTACCCGCACCGCCTCCTTGAGCTCCAACCGCAGCCCGTTCGCCTTGCCGTCGGTCATGACCAAGGTGCGGTTGAAGGCGTCCATAAGCACCCCCTCCTTCGCCTCTATGCGGTCCAGCCGCTCCAGCCGCTTGACGCGGGCCACGGGCACCACCAGGCGGTGGTGCCATCCCTGTCTCAGTATGATGCGCCCCTCGGTCACCTCGTGGGGGGTGAGCAGCGGGGAGACGCCGACGACGAGCACCGCGATCGTGAGGACGGAACCGACCAACAGCAGGTGAAGGAGGCGCACCCCCGGAAGCAGGGCTAGGAGAGCCATCAGCCAGACCGCGGCGATGGCCCACAATGCCAAATTGATCGTGAGGGAACGGCGATCGTGCTCGAACCGCATTCAAAGGTGTACGTGGGATTGTATGGATATATCCCTTCCGCCTCTTGCCATCCGTAAGATTTAATTACAGCCATCCAATTGGGGACCTACACGCTCCCGTAGTGTAGTCCGGCCAATCATGAAGCCCTCTCGAGGCTTCGACTCGGGTTCAAATCCCGACGGGAGCACCACCTTTCTTCTTCATCAAGCATCACTAGTCAATCGTTCACGAACTCGATCATTAACGGAATGCCCTTCCTAGCGTTGGACCGAGCGATCATCCCCGCCTCCACCCAAGCGGCCGTCAGCACCGCCGAGGGCGTGAGGCAGTTAGCGCTCATGTCCGAGGCCATGAACTCCTGGAAGACCTTGCTGCTCGCCTTGTCGGTGAGGTCGGCCAAGGACAACGGGGAGAGGGCGCTCACGAACCGCTCCACCTTGGGACAGGTGCTGCTGACCTTCAGCTCAAAATCCAAGTCGTCCGTGATCCGCGCCTCGACGGTCGATACGTTGTCGCAAGGGAACATCCTGACCCTGACCTTCGATGTCATCTCAACCCTCTCCGTTTTATCACTGTAACAACCGCCCCTCGATTTAAGATGTCTCAAGAATATTCGAAAATCCTACAGGCCCGATCGGACTCAGACTCCTTTAGGACGGTCCCCCCGATCTTCGGTCCATCGGTCCCTCTTCATCCCTCTCGGTCCCTCTTCATCCCTCCCGGGTCATCCATGTACGAGCTGATCGATCCTGGCGGAAAGGTTCGGGCCAATGCTCAATGGCCTGCCCATCCGGTCCCTGAGCTCCCCCCGGACCAGCGTGAGGTCCCCATCGGTCAGCAGCTTGAGCGTCTCCATCAGCAGGGGCACCTCGCGGCCCACCTGTCTCTGGCGCAGGGCTTTGGCTAGCTCCTCCTTTGAATGGAAGCGTTCCCGGAGGTCCTCGATGCCGAACTCGTCATAGGCCACGGTCCTCCCCCTGTCCAGCTCGGGGGTGCACACGTGCACCATCGAGCCATATGTCCTATCCTCGCTCTCGGCCACCCGGCGCACGATCTCCTCCCATGTGCCCTGGTAGGTGTTCGGGAGGGCCGGGTGCAGGTTTATGATGTCGTACCGGGCGCAGGTCTCCGGATCAAGGATGAGCATGTAGCCGGCCAGCACCCCCAGGTCCATGGGATGCTCGGCCATCATCTCCCGCATCGCCTCCCCATAGGCGGCGCGCCAGGCGTCGATGTCCTTCGCCTTCAGATCGCTCCGGAAGTTGTCCGATGGGAGGATAAGGACCGGTATTCCGTCCTCCTCGGCCATCGCGATGAGCTGGGCGCGATAGGGGTTGCCCCTGACGTCCCTGTTCAGGAAGACGAAGGACAGCTCGGCCGCAAGCTCGCCCCCTCGGACCTTGGACCGGACGGCGTTGAAGAGCCCCAGTGACCCCGGTCCCCTGCCAGTGGTGAACCAACCTACACGCTTCATTCCCATCCCATATCCGCTCCCGACCTATTTTAATCGCATCGGTCGGTCCAGGGAATAAGGAGGGACAAGCATCCCCGGCGTCCCCTGCTGGCCCTCATGCAATTCCAGCCCCAAAGCTTCGAATGCCGGAGAGAGGGTCGACGTCCAAGCCCTGATCGATGCTGTCCATCGGACCGCAGCCCATCGCCCACTGTCGTTGCAAGCCCCTCACGCTTATTCAGGACCGCGCAGCATGCGGTCCCTCCAGGTATCCCTTATCGTCGACCCGAGGAGCAGGTCGGTCGCCACATGCCCGAAGGCCCCGGACTCCTCAAAGGAGCGCAGGACCGCCCTGAGGCCGCCCATGCTCTCCGGGATGACCATGCTCGTCAGCGTCCCAGGCGTGTCGGGGAACGCATTGAAGAACATGACGTAAGGGGCGTTGGCCCCCATCAGCCAGCCCACCTTCTCCTCCAATCCCCGAGGGTCGAGCACCTCCAGCCGCAGCATCGCCAGAAGGTTGTCGCAGTTGTCCGGGAAAAAATCCACACTGAAATCCAGCGCGCCCTTCATGGCCATCAGATCGAACCGCTCCCTGACCTTCCTGACCACGACCCCTGTCTCCTTGGCGACCTGTTCCAGGTCCTTGTTGCTGTCCCGGTACAGCGCTCTAAGGATGCGCATGTCATCCTTGGTGTATGCATGCCCGCCCCTCCCATGGTCGAACAGCTCCCGTGTCATGGCCTTCGGCTGCGCCATCATCGCCTCCGAGGCGACCCGGCGGACCTCCCTCTCCAGGTCCGCACCCTCCCTCAAATGCAAGGCCACGTACGCCATCCCGCCTGTGGCGATGGCCATCCAGGCCACGTTCTCGTTCCGCTCCAATGCCATACGGAGGCCTTGGAGCGAGCTGAGCCCGCTCCTTCCAAGGACCAAAACGCTCCTTGCGTTCAGGGAGAGCAGGCTGGGCTTGGTGGTCATGTCCCCGATGATCCCGGCCTCCCGCATCCGGGCCACCATCCCTGGGATGGCCTGAGCGGGAAGACCGGTGACCTCAGCAATCTGGGCGGCCGAAGCCCGGGAGTCCCTGAGCAGGACCTGCAAAAGCAGAACGTCCGCCCTCTCCAGCACCCTGCCGTACATGGGATCGCTACAGGCCGGCGCGGATATAATGATGTGCCTGCTCAAAAGCGGTCCAGGGTACCCCGGCTCCTGGCCAGGCGTTCGAACCAGCGGAACATCAGGTAGCCGACGAGCATCGCCGCTATGCCGACCAGGGCTTCCGCCCCCAACGGACAGGACAGCTCCCCGAGGGCGGCGCCCCCCACGGCCATCCTCGCCGCCTCGGTCCCATAGGTCATCGGGATGGCGTAGGATAAAGGCCGAAGGTATGCCGGCAGGTAGGCCACCGGAAAGTTGACGCCGCACACCAGCAGCCCCACGAACAGGAAGATGTTCGCGACGATCATGGAGGTGCGGAGGAAGAGGCCCAAGGAACTGAGCATCAGACCGAAGCCGGTCATGGCGAAGGTGGTGACCAGGACGACCACCGCCAGCCCCAGGTAGTTGGCCTGGGAGAAGTCCACATTGAACACGAGCGCGGCGTAGAGGAAGGCGATGGTCACGGTGGCCAGCCCGTTCACTATCTGGAACATGGCCCTCCCGACGAACACCGAGAAGCGGTTGGCCGGGGACACCAGAAGGCCCTCTATGGTCCCCTGGTTCTTCTCCTCCCCGGTGATGTTGCACACCGCGAAGACGCTCACATAGGCCATCGATTGCAAGGCGTTCCCGATGGCCACGTACTCGATGGTCACCTCGGCGTTGTTTACGAATATCGCCACGTACACGAAGAACGCGATCTGGAAGAGGGACATGCCGAAGAGCTGCATCAGCCACATGGCTGGGTTGAGCCATGCGAACAGCGCCCGCTTGGCAAGCACCGCCGAGCTCCAGAAGGTGCGCAGTGAGCCCCGTGCGAATTCGGACATGTTAGTACCTCATCAGATCGGCCGTCCTCCGGGCCCGTCGGTCCACCGCCTTGAACAGCCAAATGGAGATCACCAGATAAAGCAACGAGAGCGCCGCCATGGCGAGCATGTCCCCCCAGTAGCCGATCCTGAATCCCTGCGCGTACCCGGCCAGCGCCGAGTACCGGATCGCGTCTATGCCCCATGTCGGGGCCAGGGAGAGGGACAGGGGGTGGGTCCAATACGGAAGCAGGAATATCGGGAACATGCTCCCCGTCCCCACGTATATCGGGAACTCCAGGCCGTTGGTGAGCACCTGCGCGGACCGGGTGAGCACGAAGGCGGCGCTGAACAGCATGCCCAGGGCGGCCAGGGAGAGCAATGTGAGCACAAAGGCCAATAGGAACATGGGGAAGTTGGCCACCTCCAGCGGGGTCCGGAAGATGAGCATGGCCGCCACTAGAACGAACAGCCCGTTCACGATGCCGATGAACGCGTTCCACACCGTCCGTCCGCCAATGATCCAGATCAGGGGGCTGGGGGCGGAGAAGATGGCGTCCACCGTGCCCCACCATCGGTCGGACTGGATGGAGTACCCCGAGGCGTAGAGGGTGTTCCCCCACATGCCCATCATCCCCCCGCCTAGGACCGCATAGAGGACGGCCTCCGGGCTCGGCTCGCGATAGAGCATGAGCACCACCATGGCAAGCACGAACGGGGCGATGATGTTGGGGATGAGCCATTGCGGCTCGGCCAGGAACATCGACGCCTGATGCCGGAACGAGGCGGTGGCCGCGCGGAGCCTAGGCATCCTCTCTCACCAGCCAGAGGTAGGCGTCCTCCAATGTCGGCTCCTTCACCTTCATCCCGATGACCTTGCGGTCCTCAAGGATATGGGCGACCCTCGGGAGCATGCCCCCCGGGTCCTCCACCTGCACCCGCATGGTCTGCTTGTCCTCGCCCATGTTCGCGGCGACCGTCCTCACGCCCTCCAGGGCCCTCAACGATTCCACGTCCATCTCGGTCAGGCCGAACCCCTCCACCTCGATGACCGAGGTGTCCTTGACCAGCGCCTTCAGCCCGCTCGGGGTGTCCAGGGCAAGGATCCTACCTCTGGCGATCACTCCGACCCGGTCGCAGAGCTCGTCCGCCTCGTACATGTAATGGGTGGTCAGGAGGATGGTCTTCCCCTCTCCCACCAGCTCCTTGGTCATTGCCCGCGTGTCCCTCGCCGCCTCCGGGTCCAGCCCGATGGTGGGCTCGTCCATGAAGACCAGTTCCGGGTCATGGACGATACCCTTGGCGATGTGCAGCCGCTGCTTCATGCCCCGGGAGTAGTCCTCCACCCTGACGTCCGCCTTGTCCAGGAGGTCTACCCTGGCCAGCACCTCCTCGATCCGTTTGTCCCTGATGGCGATAGGCACGCCATAGATATCGGCGAAGTAACGCAGATTCTGCCGGGCGGTGATCCGGTAATACAGCCCGCGCTCCCCTCCTAGGATCAGGCCGATGCGCTTGCGGACCTCCATGGGCTGCTTGACCGCATCATACCCCAGGACCTGGACGCTGCCCTCGGTGGGCAGCAGGAGGGTCGTCAGGACCTTGATCGTGGTCGTCTTGCCAGCGCCGTTGGGGCCCAGCAGCCCGAAGAGCTCGCCCCGGCGGACCTGCAGGTCTATATGGTCCACGGCCACCGTCTCCCTCCGTTTCTGATGAAGGACCCCGGTCGTGCTATGATACTTCCTCACCAACCCCCGCACGTCGATGACGATCTCCCGATCATCCATTCCTCTCTCCCCCGTGCTGGGGATCCCATTGGACGTAATAACCTTTCCCGTGAGCGCCCGAAAGTGGATGGATGTCATTGAAGGCCTAGGACCTTCAGGGGTAAGGAACGCTAGTTCGAAAGAACCTTATGGGCGCAAGAGCAGATAGCATCCGGTGGTAAAAAATGGCAGCCAAGAGAAGGCCCGCCGCGGAGGGCGAAAGGCCTTGCAGGATGGCGGTGACGTCCAAGGGCGATGACCTCGACGGGGAGATCGCCCCGATGGCGAGAAGCCCCTTCTTCATCATCTTCGAGGGCACCCCCGAGAACCATCTGGTGATGGAGAACCTCATCAGGAAGGGAGGGAGCGAGTCCGCGCTCAGGACCGCCGCCGAACTGGTCAAGCAGCGGGTGGACATCGTGATCACCGGAACGATAGGCCCGCGAGCGTATAGGCAGCTGGAGGAGGCCGGGATCAAGGTGCACGCCGGGTGCGAGGGCACGGTCTCCGAGGCATTGGAGAAGTGCCTGAAGGGCAAGCTTCCCATCTGCAATAAGGCGACATACGGCGGGTATCTGGGGATCTAGGCCAACGGCCGTTCAACGGAGGGGCGCCCCGCAGAACTGGCATTGAACGGCGCCCTCCGCGTTCTGCCCGCCGCAATAGTCGCAGAGCAGCCGGTCTCGCTCCCTCATCTCCCGCTCCGAACGGGCGATACGGGCCCTCCTCCAAACATTCCACCCAAGCATCATCATCACAGCAGCGATGGCGATCACTAGCGCCGCTGGTATGCGGAACCCTCCGACCCCGAGGCCCGCGATGAGCAGGAAGGACAGGCCCAGGAAGAGGAGCATTCCCCCGACCGAGACCAGGATCACTGCCGAAACGGGAATGACTGGTCCCCGTCCCTCCTCCGCCCCCTCCCCATCCATGCGGGGAGGTTGATGCGCATCAGGCCCCCCTTCCCCATCCTCCATTCCGCTCTCCCTCCTCCCGCCCTCATAGGTGCCCGACGATTTATATGTGGCTGATGCCGCGCAATACGTACGATCCGCTAAACTTATTTGGCTGGACGGACGTAACCGTTCTCAGATACCATGATGTCGAAGATACCCATCGGACTGGAGAACGTGGATGCCGACCACCTCGACCGCGAGATCCTCCGGGCGGCGATCATCGCCGAACTGGACGCTATCAACCTGTATGAGCAGCTGGCCTCCATGACCGAAGACCACAAGCTCCGGCATGTGCTCCTCGACGTGGCCAAGGAGGAGAAGACGCACGTGGGGGAGTTCCAGGCCCTGCTGCTCCTCCTCGACCCCGAGCAGACCGAGGAGCTGGAAGCGGGAAGGAAAGAGGTCGAGGAAGAGCTTGGCTGAGCCCTTCCGGAAGGAGATCGCCCCCTCGGCCGAGACCGTGGACCAGAAAGGGATGGGGATGAGGGTCGCGGTCATCGTGCACGGGCCGGAGGCCGTGGACAGCGGTCTGGCCGCAAGGGTGCTGGAAAAGGCATCAGCCCTTGGCCATGTCAGGGCCGTCGTGGGCGGGACCACGGCCGTGGCTGCGGTCATCGACGCGGGCCTCGAGGGGAGGATCGATATGAGCGAGAGGGCGCTTCCCTCCGAGACCATAGGCCGAGAGGCACACCGTTCGGACCTGTTGCTTCTGGTGAACCAGGGGAAGGACATCGGCTCCTCCCTGGCGTTCGGACGATTGGTGATGTCCAAGGTGAACGTGGGGCAGGTGCCAGTGGTCCAGGTCGAGGAGGGGCTCAGCATCATCTGGTCCGGGGACGAGGACGCTCTGCGGAGGGCGGGGCCTTTCCTCGACGAAGAAGTGCTGGACCAACGAGGCATGGCCGTGCCCGCCGCCCCCGAGGGGACAAGGACGATAAGCGGGGTGCGGCCGGGCGAGAACATATGGGTGAACGGCCACGTAATCGGCCGAGCAGAAGGGACCGAGGTCTCCCTCTCCCAGGCCCCCGACGGAACGCTGCTCGCGAAGGGCGTCAGGCTCAAGCCCACCGGCATCCAACGCCTGGGAGGGTTCGACTTACGCACCGCGATCGTCCGCAGCGGCCAGATCAGGAGGACGAGAGCTCAGCCGCGTAGCCTGCCCGCCGGGGGGAAGGCCGTCTATCTCATCGACCATTGCGCCGAGCGCGTCCTCTTCCTCTGTCGGGACGCGGCCTACGTTGTGACCGTCGGGGATGACACCAGCAAGATAGCGTCCTCCCTGCTCTACCGCCTGGGCATCCCTATCCTGGCGATCACTGACGGAGACGAGGACGGAATATCCGATGAAAGGCTGTTGTACCCGGGCTCCCACGTCTTCCGGCTGGTCCCCGGCACCGATGACCTCGTGGGGGCGGAGATCGCCAGCTCCTATTTCGAGGAGGGGCGAGGCTCGAGCGCGCCCGCGAAGATAGAGGAAATGGCATCCATAATCCGTGCGGCCTGCGGGGAATGGCTGCTATGGGAGGAACGGTCCTAGGGATGGCCTTGGCTCACTTGTACCCGAACTTGTTCCGGAACAATGCCAGGGAATCGGTCACGATCTCCGTGGCCCGGACCCGGCCCTGCCACCCGATGACGTTCGTCCCCTTGTTCTCCTCCAGTTTCTTGTAGGTCTTGAAGAACTCCGATATCTCGTCCAGATAATGCTGTGGAATGTCCTCGAGTTCGAGGTACTGGCTGTTCTTGGGGTCTCCGCAGGCCACGGTCAGGATCTTGTCGTCCTGCCCCTTCTCATCGCTCATCTCCAGAACCCCGATGGGCCGGGCCTCCACGACGCACCCGGGGAAGGTGGGCTCGCTTATCAGGACGAGCGCGTCGAGGGGGTCCCCGTCCTCGTAGAACGTACGGGGGATCAGGCCATAGGCCAGGGGGAACACCACGCTGGAATGGAGGACGCGGTCCAGGAGTATGCAGTCGAACTCCTTGGAGACCTCGTACTTGTTCTTGCTGCCCTTGGGGGTCTCGATTATGACGTTGATGATCTCAGGGGGATTGCGTCCAGATGGGACCTTCTTCCATAGCGACATAGCACTTTCCTCTTCGAGCGCTTCGATCGCCTAGCCTTACTTATGCTTTTCCGTTCAACACGAAGACCCATCTCCCCTCCCCCAGGAGCAATGATGACCGTCCCGGTGAACGAACAGCGGGGCTGGCTGGGCGCTCGCTCAGAACTTAATATAGGAAATAAACCATACGGTTACCCCGATGGGAGAGGACTTCATCCAGACCGTGCTGTTTCAGCTCTTCGTGATCATCGTACTGGTCGAAGTGGCCAGGATGCTCTGCAACAAGGTGAAGGTCCCCACGGTCATCGGGGAGATCCTGGTGGGAGTGCTCATCGCCAACACCTTCCTCTACGATTTCATCAACCTCGGTTCCGACCGCGAGGTCTTCGAGGTCCTCAAGGAGCTAGGTGTGATATTCCTGCTCTTTTCCGTTGGTCTCGAAACCCCATTCAGCGCCATCCGCAAGGTCGGCAAGACCGCCATGTTCGTGGCGGTGTTCGGGGTCATCCTCCCGTTCATAGTCGGGTATCTCCTGATGATCGGCGCCCTCGGTCCGGAGAAGCAGCTCGAGGCCCTGTTCGTGGGCGCGTCCATGGTGGCCACGAGCGTGGGCATCACCGCCCGGGTCATCAGGGACATGAACCTCATGCATACCGTGGAGTCCCGGGTCATAATCGGGGCGGCGGTCATCGATGACATATTGGGCATGATAGTCCTCGCCATCGTGGTCGGCATCGCTGGAGGCGGCAGCCTGGACATCTTCCAGGTGGCGGTGGTCGCCATCGAGGCCGTGCTCTTTGTGCTGGCGATCATCTTCATCGGATCCCTCATCCTGCCGAAGGTGCTCAAGAAGAGGGACGATAGGAAGGTGACCCAGGTCTGCACGGCCGAACGTAGGCCGAAGGGCATCAGCCCCCTCCCGCTAGCGCTCATCGTGTGCTTCGCCCTCTCGTCCATATCCTCATTCCTTGGGCTGGCGGCGATCATCGGCGCCTTCCTGGCCGGAATGGCGTTCGCCGAGTTCAAGGACAGGTGGCCGTGCGAGGAGAAGATGGAGCCGATAGTGGAATTCCTCACCCCATTCTTCTTTGTGTTCGTGGGGATCGCGGTCGACCTAGAGGCCTTCGGCGAACTGGGGGTGCTCATGATGGCGGCCACGATAACCGTCTTTGCGATCATCACGAAGTTCATCGGCTGCGGGCTGGGGGCCAGGAGCCTCGGGGGCAAGTCCGCAGCGATCGTAGGGGTCGGGATGGTGCCCAGGGGCGAGGTCGGCCTCATCGTTGCCAGCATTGGCCTGGGCATGTTGGACCCCGAGACCGGTCTGTCGATCATCGAACCCGGCCTCTACAACGCCATAGTCTTCATGTCCCTGGTGACCACCCTGGTGGCCCCTCCGCTGCTCACTTACACCTTCCAGAGGAAGCTGGGCAAGAAGTGTGAGGTGCTGCCGCCCGACGTGAACTGAGCCCCCTTCCATTCCTTTACCCTTCGACATTTTTTCCATAACAGAGGGTCTATCCAGCTTCTGGATGTGCATGAGGATCGTTGTAGGAGCAAGGCCTCGATCATCGTACATAGGAAGCCCTGCCCCCTGCGTCAGGGCATGCCGTTGGACATTGTGATCATGGGATCAGCGGGCCATAGAAGACCACATGAAAGCCCGTCTTCCCTGCCCGCCCGGGATCGAAAGCTCCGTTCAAGTGGGGTACAGGGCGCCGGCCACCACGACGAGCGCGATGGTGATCACACAGAGGGCTATGACCACATAGGGGCTCAGCTTCAGGGCCTTCTCGTCCTCGCTGTCGAAATACCTTATAAGGCCCGCAGCGGATTGGAACCCTCCGGTCTTGTTCTCCTTCGCCATGTCTATCGGACATGCTACCCGCGAAACGATATAAAAGAATTTTGCAGGGATGGGAAAGGAACGGCCCCTGTCCAACCGCGACAAACCTTATAACGGACAGGGGGCTTCACGGCTCGATAGCATGCATTGGGCAGATGTGATCGCGAACGCCCTCGTCGAAAGGGGAGGGAAGCACCTGATATCGACTGGCATCACCCCCTCTGGCTACATTCACGTGGGCAGCCTGCGGGAGTCCATAACCGCCAACGCCGTCTACAAGGCGCTGAAGGAGCGGAAGGCGGATGTCGATTTCATCTATCTCGTCGATTCCTACGATCCCCTGCGCAAGCGCTATCCCTTCCTTCCGGAGCGCTTCGAGAAGGAGGTCGGGAAGCCTATCTGCTACATCCCCTGCCCGGACGGCTGCCATGCCAGCTATGCCGAGCACTACATCACGCCCTTCCTGGACGCCATAGGGGAGCTGGGCATAAGGCCTCGGATCATCTGGACCCACAGGCTGTACGAGGAGGGCAGGTTCACGGAGATCGTGGACCTCGTCCTCAGGGAAAGGGCCAAGGTGGCGGCCATCCTCGGAGAGGTCACCGGGCGGAAGATGCCGGACGGCTTCTGGCCCTTCAGCGCAGAATGCCCGGAGTGCGGGACGTTCTCCGACAGGATCGTCAGCTACGAGTTCCCCTACGTTCACTTCAAGTGCCGGTGCGGCTACGAGGGCGATGCGGACATTAGGAAAGGCCAGGGCAAGATGCCCTGGCGGGTGGAATGGCCGGCCAAGTGGAAGCTGTTCGGGGTGACCTGCGAGCCCTTCGGCAAGGACCACGCGGCCGCCGGAGGCTCGTACGACAGCGGTGTCCGGCTCTGCAGGGAGGTCTATGGCGCCGAGCCCCCGTATCCCGTGCCCTATGAGTTCATCCAGTTCAAGGGCAGGGGCCAGATGCACAAGTCCACCGGCAATGTCGTGACCGGGACCGACGCCCTCCTCATAACCCCGGCCCCGGTTCTGGCGTTCAGCGTGCTGCGCTACAACCCCGAGCGCCACATCGATTATGACCCTGGCATGGGCATCCTCGACATCGTGGACGAGTACGACAAGGTCGAGGCCCTCTACTTCAACGGGGGAGCGGACGAGAAGGAGAGGGACCTCCTTCGGGCCTACGAGCTGGCCCAGCCCTCGGGGGTGCGCTCGAGGCTCCCCCTCCAGGTCCCCTACCGTCATCTGGTCAGCGTGGCCCAGATAGCGGACACGTTCGAGGGGGCCGTCGCCGTCCTGAAGCGCTCCATGAGCATCCCCGAGATCTCGGAGGAGGACATGGAGGTGCTCAAGCAGAGGCTGAACTGTGTGCGCCACTGGCTCAACGCTTTCGCGCCCGAGGAGGTCCTGTTCACCGTCAGCCCCGAGCGCCCGGACGTGGAACTCACCGAGGCGGAGCGGGCTTACGTACAAGCGCTGAGGGAGCGCCTTGAAGGCATCGAATGGACGGGGGACCGCATCCACGATGCCATATACGAGACGGCGAAGGCGATGGGCATGCAGCCCAAGGCCTGCTTCCAGGCGCTGTACCGCCTGTTCATCGCCCGGACCTCCGGCCCCCGGCTGGGGTTCTTCCTCTCGACTCTGGACAGGGGCTTCGTGCTCAAACGCCTCGCAGAGGCCTGAGCCCGTCCGGTCCCAAGGCAGCCCTCGACCGATCTAAGGCCCAGGGCGCCGGGGCGCTCGGATCGGCCGAGCGTCCGCCCCTGTCCTCATCAAGGATGACCGGAGCCGTTTGGCGATGGACGAGGACGTCGGGCAATGCCTTCCGGCCGCCTTCGGTGCCTGCCTATCCCCGCTTCATCGTGAAGAGGACCACGGCGATCCCGAGCCACACCAGCAACCCGATGAACAGGAGCAGCCCGTTGCCCGGGTACACGTAGTTGATGGCCCAGATCAAACTGATGGCTATAAGGAACGTGCCCCAGAACATCAGAAAGTTTCCGTTGCCCTTTTCGGTCCTGCTCAGGGGCCTGGTGCGCTGCTTCAGGCCGATGTAGGTTGCGAAGGCGCCCCCGAGCAGGAGCATGGATGGGATGAACAGGGTCCAATCCTCCGTCAGCCAGGCAATGAGGATGGCCGCAGCGGTGGCGATGATGATGTAGGAGGCCGTCAGGCTTGTCAGGGTGATCGAGATATGATCGTTCATCTTCAGCCCGGACAATGGCACGGCCGCACTATCAATCTTGCCCTGGTGGTCAGCGCAGAACGCCCATGTTGCTCAGCTTCTCCGGCAGGTACCTGTCGGTGACGAAGTCCAGGCCGTACTTCGCCAGGGCCTGCTGCTCGGCCTTCTTGTTGAGCTTGAGCATGGTCTCGATCTCCCCCCGCCAGTATTCGTCCGCGAAGCGGGGGTCCTTCAGTTCGGCGTTGAGCGCCCGGACGTCCACGTCCGTCAGCTTGTCTGTTGGCAGGTCGTAGTTGGTGATGTCGGAGGCGGTGATGCCAACGAACTCCGCGGTCGGCGTGGCCAGATACTCGGAGATATGCGCGGTCTTGATCGCCCCATAGGCCACGGAGGCGAAGATGCGGAAGGACCAGGGGTCTCCGTCCGTGAACACCACCACCGGCAGCCTCATCTCCTCGTTCAAGCGCTTGATGAAGTGCCGGGTGGACCGGGCGGGCTGCCCCTTCAGGTGCACCAGCACCGCGTTGTACCTCTCGTCGAAACCGTTCTCCACCAGCCGGTCGAACATACCGCCGGTCTCGATGGCGACCACGAATTTAGCGTTGGTGCCCAGGAGCTGCACCTTCTCCCTCTCCACATTGTTCGGGATGCCGTAGCCGGAGTCGCCCACATCGTCCCGGCAGTTTATCCTCTTGACCTTCCCCTTGCGGTCCATCTCGCTTATCGTCAGGTCCCCGATGATGCTGGCCCCGTTCTCCTCCGCCCGCAGCTTGAAGTCCTCCCGCATGCAGGCGGTCACGATCTCCAGGTCCTCGGCCAGCATGTTGCTCTCGTCCTGGGAGGAGAACTTGGCCTTCTCCCAGCCCTCGGAGATGTAATACATCTCCCTGAGGGTGGAGGACTTGCCGTTCTGGACCATGTCCTCTATGAACTCCAGGACGTACATGGTGCGCAGGAGCATCAGCGCCCCATTGACTTTCTTGGCAGAGCGGGCGCCCGTGGCCTTGCCGTACTTGAAGACCCCGTGCTTCGGGTCGAACCGGATGTTGCTCTTGGTCCTCAGGGGCAGGGTCATCTTCGGCACCTTCCCCGAATCTATCTGGTCGTAGATCGACCCTGCGATCTCTTTCAATGAGCGCACCGCCCTGTTCTCTTCCTCAGTCATCGTTCAGCGCCTCCTTCGCCTCGTCGTAGTCGACCTCTTCCTCCTCTTCCTCGGGCGCCGGCCCCTTGGCCTCCACGCTCTCGGTCACCTCCAGTCCCTTCAGGTCCCAGTCCCCCGGCAACGGCTCCGCCCCTATGATCGCCACCGGGTCGATGCCCGAGGCGTAGATCTCGTTCTCGTCATAGTCCTCCTTGTTGAGGCCGCTCAGCGAAAAGTTGATGTCCAGCCTCTCGGTGGACGCGATCTTCGGCAGCTCCCAGGTGACCTTGCCGTCCTCCCTGACCTCAGTGGGGAAGAACTGCAGCCCCTTGTAATCGAAGGCGCCTGGCGGGAGGACCATGTGCAGATTGAACTTTTGCGATTGGGGGGTATAGTTGTATATGGAGACCCGGATGCGATGATGCCCCTTCTCGAAGGAGACCGCATCGTCTACCCAGACCACGTTCATGATCTTGGTTATGCTCCCGCTGAGCTTCGGGACCGGCTTGCCGACGATCTTGGCGCTCTTCTGGGCGATGAGCGGCAATATCTCCTGGACGATCTCAAACTTCACCCGGGTCTTGCTCTTCGTCTCCTTTTTGTTGAGGTGCGTCTTCAGGGACCGCCCGCAGATCTTGAGCGCCAGCTCGATCTCCGCCTGGATCTCCGGGATTGTGGCTATGGCCTCCTTGGCCTCGGAGGTGAAGGGCACCTTGGTGGATGCGACGTGCACCAGGATAATAGCCGGTCCGAACGGGATGCCGGAGCCGCCGCGCTGTTCCAGCCCGTACCGCCTCCAGTCGACGCTCTCTACGGCCTTGGTGATGGCGCATGCGCCCTGCTGGTAGAGGAGCGGGACGCGGTTGGCGAAGCGCAGGATCTGCACGGGGGCGTCCTTGGGCAGATCGCCCCCGTACACGATCCCCACCTCGACCAGGAACGGGTTCCCGGAGTGCACCTTCGGGTCCCTCGTGATCGGCGGGGCGTAGAACTCGGGGCGCACCTCGTCCAGGACGTTGCGCAGCCCCTTCTTTATCAGCTGGGCGCCGATGGGCGAAAGGCAGTCCGTCGGCGGGGCCATGATCTTGGCCGTGCCTATGGCGGCGAGCAACCGCTTGTGCTCCTCCAATGTCAGCTTGGCCGGGTCGGCCATCATGTCCAGCCCCGCCCTTTCGCAGATGTCTTTGGCCAGGCGATCGCTTATCCGGGAGAAGTCCAGCTGGAGGAATCTGCCCAAGGACTTGTTCTTGGTCTCCTTGGCCATGCTCATGAGGGTACCGAGTTCCAGTCCGGAAGGGTGCGGCTTGATCTCCTTGGTCGCCGGGGGCATCCTGTCCGTGGCCCTTTCGAAGGTGGTGCGCCTGCCGTCGGGGTCCGTGAAGGTGATCCGGGCGTGCGGATTGACGATCGCGGTCTGCCGGAGGTACTCCAGGACCGACTGCCTCCCCCCTACATACCGCCCGTTCATATGGTACGTTATCTTCGTCCCGTGCTCCTTTCCGTCCCAGATGAAGGGGTCCTCCTTCAGCACATCCGGGAGGTTCCTTTTGGTGTTGACCATGATCTCCATGCGCCAGGCCACGTCGTCCGCCCCCGTCTTGGAGATGACGACCGCAGGCTTTCCTGTGGTGATTTGGCCGTACATCACGGTGGCCGATATCCCGATCCCCTGCTGCCCGCGGGACTGGCGTACCGCATGGAAGCGGGAGCCGTACAGGAGGCGACCGAACACGTTCGGTATGGCCTTCTTGACTATTCCCGGGCCGTTGTCCTCCACGCTGACCCGGAACTCGTCCTTTTCGGTCCTCTCCACCGTGACCACAATCTCGGGGAGCACATCCGCCTCCTCGCAGGCGTCCAAGGAGTTATCCACCGCCTCCTTGATGCCCATGATCAGCGCCTTCGATTGGGAGTCGAAGCCCAATATGTGGCGGTTGCGCTCGAAGAACTCGGAGACGGATATCTCCTTCTGCTTTTTCGCCAGCTCATCGGCTATCGAACCCATCGCTTCTTCCCTTCCTCAGAAAAATCGAGGTGCATCCCGGGGTGCATATCCCCCCGGGCGCTAAAATGTTTTTCGCCCTCAGAGCTTCTTGCCGCAGTTCCAGCACTTGGTGTCGGTCCGCAGGAGCTTTGCGGAGCATTGCGGGCACTTGAACTCTTCGTCATCGAACTTGGCCCCGCAGGCCGGGCACTTGTCCGCGTCCCTAGGCACCTCGGCGCCACAGTCAGAGCAGACGAACTTCTCCTCCGCCCCCTTCTTCTCCTTGACCTTGGCCCGCTGCTGTTCCATCTCGGCCATCTTCTTCTTGGAGCGGTCCATCCACCAGGTGAGCAGGATGAGGATGTAGAACAGCACGGCCATGCTGTAGAACGAGTATAGTACGCCGGACATCAGGGAGTTGCTGAGCACCTTGCCCAGCTCCGCGTTGACCGGCCCGAAGCCCTGCTCCGTCTCGGTCCATACGCCCCCGTCCAACGCTCCGTACTGGAAGTAGTAGATCCCCTCCTCCAGGCTGCTGGTGTTGGTCGTGTACAGAGCGCCAATGGAGGAATTGTCCAGGGTGACGTTATGGGAGAAGGCCATGGAGATGTTCAGCGCATCATCTGGATCGCCCCAATTGTTGTAGAGCAACAGCCGCACGTCCGCGGTCGCATTCCCGGACACCAGCACGACACTGAAATCGAAGATGTCCCCGGGCACGCCCTGGGATGGGGATACCGTTCCTTGGACGAGGAGGTCATCATCGCTGCTGAGCTCGACGACCTCGTACCCCTCCACGCTCTTGTACAGCGCCGCCCCCAGCGAGAGCCCGATGACCAGGAACAGCACCAGACCAAAGAGGGCGAGCTTCTTGCGGTCCTTCAGGCCGAAATAGGTCGGAAGATAATAGGCGAGCAAGGCCACCAGGATGGGCAGGAGACAGACGACCTGGGACAGCCAAAGCTGGATAGTAAGGGTAAGGAGGACGGTGACCAGGATGGTCAGCCCCATCCCTATCCAGATGGACATCTTGGATTGGCGGACCCCCTTCAGCATCTTATTGATATCGTCGATGAAAGACATCGTCCGGCCATAATTATTGTATCTTTAAACCCTTTCGTTGAGGCGATGACAGGGCCGGGAGGGGGCGGCGGGGGGCTGGCCGTGGTGGCCCTGGGGGGCAATGCCATACTTAGGTCCGGCCAGGAGGCCAGGGGCGACGTGCAGATAGCCAACATGCGGGAGGTCTTCCGGCGGACGCTCCCGCTGCTGGACCAATATCCCCACCTGGTGCTCACCCACGGCAACGGCCCCCAGGTCGGGAACATCCTGCTGCGCAACGAGCTGTGCCGGGCGGAGGTGCCGGCGATGCCCCTCGACGTCTGCGTGGCCGAGTCCCAGGGGCAGATAGCGTATCTGGCGCTGCAGGCCTGGGACCAGGAGTGCCTGAGGGCGGGCAGGGAGGTGCCCATGCTCCCCATGATAACCCGAACCGTGGTCGCCGCCGACGATCCGAGCTTCCTCTCCCCCACCAAGCCGATCGGCCCCTATTATCCCAAGGAGAGGGCGGAGCGGCTCCAGTGGGAGAAGGGCTGGAGCTTCAGGCAGGACCCGAAGCGCGGGGGCATGCGCAGGGTGGTGCCCTCGCCGGACGTCCTCTGGGTGGCCGAGGAGGGGCATCTCAAGGCCTTGTGCGCCTCCCTCCCCCCTCCCTTTGTCGTGCTCTGTGGCGGGGGCGGAGGGGTGCCCGTCGTCCAGGATGGCAGTGGCTACCGCGGAGTGGAGGCGGTCGTGGACAAGGACCTCACCTCGGCCCGATTGGCCATCATCCTGGAGGCCGATATTTTAATAATGGTGACCGATGTTGAGGCGGTCTATCTGGACTTCACGAGCGACCGCCCGCGCCCCCTGCTCAGGGCGACGGCGTCCGAGCTGCGGCGCCATGCGGCGGAGGGGCAGTTCCCTGCGGGGTCGATGGGCCCCAAGGCGGAGGCGGCGGTCAGGTTCGTGGAGGCCACCGGGCGCCGGGCGGTCATCGCCTCGGCCGACCGGTTGATGGAGGCCCTTGAAGGGAGGGCAGGCACCACAGTGGAGCGAGGGTAGGACCAGATGGCCTCGACGATCGAGGAGCAGATCAAGGCGATCCAGGAAGAGATCGACAAGACGCAGAAGAACAAGGCCACCGAATACCACATCGGCAAGCTGAAGGCCAGGATGGCCAAGCTCAAGGACGATATGGAGCGGAGGAGGGCCTCCAGCGGAGGCTCTGCCAAGGGCTATTCGGTCAAGAAGAGCGGCAATGCCACCGTGGCCCTGGTCGGCTTCCCCAGCGTTGGGAAGTCTACCCTGCTGAACACCCTCACAGGGGCCAAGAGCGAGGTGGCTGCCTACGACTTCACCACCCTGGACGTAGTCCCGGGGGCGTACGAGTACCAAGGAGCGAAGATCCAGGTCCTGGACATGCCCGGGCTGATCAGGGACGCCTCCAAGGGGAAGGGGCGCGGCCGGGAGGTCATCTCGGTCGTCCGGTCCTCCGACCTCATCCTCTTCGTGCTGGACTTCTACGACACCAACCTGCAGGTGCTCGTGCGCGAGCTGGAGAACGCCGGGATGCGCATCAATGCCCATCCCCCCGACGTCGTGATCTCCCAGCGGGAGACTGGAGGGGTGGAGGTCAAGAGCACGGTCAAGCTCACCAAGCTGGACCTGGAACTCGCCAAGGCGATGGTCATGGAGTACGGGGTGGTCAACGCCGACGTGGTCATCCGCGAGGACATAGACCAGGACCAGCTTGTGGACGTCCTCTCCGGGAACCGCATCTACATCAATGCGGTGCTGGCCATCAACAAGATCGACCTGGTGGACGATGAGTACCTGGAGGAGGTCCGCGAGAGGTTCAAGGACTGGGACCCGGTCCTCATCTCCGCGGCCAAGAACATAGGCATAGACGAGCTGAAGGCGAAGATCTTCGAGCGACTGGAACTCATCCGCATCTACATGAAGAAGCAGGGGCAGGAGGCCGACATGGACGTGCCGCTGATCGCCAAGAAGGGCAGCACCGTCGGCGACGTCTGCGATTCCCTGCACCGGGTCTTCCGGCAGAACTTTCGGTACGCTCTGGTATGGGGAGACAGCGCCCGATTCCCGGGGCAGATGGTGGGGCTGGAGCACAGGCTCGCGGACGGTGACGTCCTTTCGATCATAATCCGCCGCACAGGGGAGTGAGAGGAACGATTAAGGCGCTGCCGGGGGATCCACCTCTCCATGTCCAAGAAAGGCATGGCCACCCGTGCGGTGCATGACGGGGACAGGTCCCTGCGCTACGAGGGCGCCATCAACACCCCCATCTTCCAAAGCAGCACGTTCTCCTTCCCCACCGACGATCCGAGGACGTGGGAGGGGGAGGTTCCGAGGGGGACCTATATCTATTCCAGGAACAGCAACCCCACGGTCGAGGCGGTGGAGGAAAAGCTGGCCTCGCTCGAGGGGGCCGAGGCGTCATTGGCATTCTCATCAGGCATGGCGGCGATCTCCACCGCCCTCCTCGCCTTCGTTGGGAAGGGGGACAGGGTCGTCGCGATGCAGGACCTGTACGGGGGGACGTACGGGCTCCTGAGGAACGAGATGCCCCGGCTGGGCGTGGACGTCGCCTTCGTCCCCACCACGGACCCTGAGGAGCTTTGCGCGGCCATCGACGGCCGGACGAAGGTCCTGTACCTGGAGAGCCCGACCAACCCGCTGCTCAAGCTGATCGACATCAAAGAGACATGCAGGCTGGCCCATGAGAAGGGGTGCAGGGTGTTGATCGACAACACCTTCGCCACCCCGGTGCTGCAGCGCCCCCTGGAGCAGGGCGTGGACGTGGTGCTGCACAGCGCCACGAAGTACCTGAACGGCCATTCGGACGTCATCGCCGGCTTCGTGGCCGGACGGCGGGAGGACATGGGCCTGGTGCATCAAAGGCGGAGGCTCTTCGGGGGCGTCCTGGACCCGCTCCCGGCGTATCTACTGGCCAGGGGAATGAGGACCTTGGACCTCCGAGTGCGCAGGCATGAGGCGAACGCGCGGGCGGTGGCCGAGCACCTGGAGGCCCATCCCAAGGTCTCCAGGTGCATCTATCCGGGCCTGCGCTCCCATCCCGACCATGAGCTGGCCAAGAGGCAGATGGACGGTTTCGGCGGGATGGTGACCTTCGAGGTCCGAGGCGGCCGCCATGCGGCTGAAGGGGCTATCAAGCGCCTCCAGCTGATCGCCAGGGCCTCCAGCCTGGGCGGGGTCGAATCGCTGGCGAGCATGCCGTTGAACACCTCCCACACCTCGTACAGCAGGGAGGAGCGGGTCATGCTCGGGATCACCGATGGCATGGTCCGCCTGTCCGTGGGCATAGAGGACCCCGAGGACCTCTGCCAGGACCTGGACCAGGCACTGCGCTAGTCAATGATCCCCTGGACATAGACCTCCGATTCCAGGCCCCACTCGCGGACTAGCCCCTCCGCCTCCTCCAGGCAGTCGAAGGGTACGAGGAGCATGACCACATCGCCGCGGTAGGAGTAGCTCAGGGCCCGGGGGAGCATGCCCTCCGAGCCCAGGGACTCGCACAGCCATATCTCTCCGACCAGCCGTCGGCCGTCCTTCCTCATGGCCACTATGTCCGGGACATACTCCCCGAACCCCTCCGGCCGGGCAGGGAACCGATCGAGGTTCACACGGATGTCGACGAACCCCTTGCGGTCCAGGTCGTCCGCCCATGCCTGCAGCAGCCTCGCCCTGCGGCGCTGCCCCTCCTCGTCCAAGGCCATGCGGGGGCTATGCCCCGCTCCTCTAATCTTTTTTATGCTGGGTCCCGGCGCGCAATGTTTATTATCGGCCGCTCCATCTCAAGCCCCATGATCCAACGGCCCCGGGGGACCAGGGATTTCGGCCCGGAGGAGATGGAGGTACGGCGCCATTTCGAGGACATGATGCGAAAGGAGGCCGCGCTGCACGGCTTCCGGGAGGTCGCCACGCCCATCTTCGAGCATACCGAGCTGTTCACCCTAAAGTCCGGCCCGGGGGTGGTGGAGGAGATCTACGCCTTCCAGGACAAGGGGGGCAGGGAGATCTGCCTGAGGCCGGAGCTCACCGCCTCGGTGATGCGCTTCTTCATCAGCGACCTCACGAACCTTCCGCGCCCGCTGAAGCTGTTCTACTTCGGGCAGTGCTTCCGGTACGAGAGGCCCCAGGCAGGCCGCTACCGCGAGTTCTTCCAGTTCGGGGCGGAGATCATCGGGAGCCCGACCCCGGAGACGGACGCCGAGGCCATAGGGCTGGCGGCCGCCATATTGGAGCGCACGGGGCTGAGGGACTACCGCATCCGCATAGGGCACATCGGCATCCTGAGGGAGATGCTCGCCCGTGCCGGCGTCTCCGGGGACGCGGCGCTGCCCATCCTGCAGAGGCTGGACAAGAAGGAGTATCCAGAGGCGGAGGCGCTGATGGCCCAGGCGGGGATGGGGAGGGAGGCCATCGACGGCGTCATCGCCACCACGCAGGTCACCGGGCCAATCACGGTGCTGGATGGGGTCCAGGGCCCCGCGGGCGCGTACATCCGGGAGGTGTATGATATCCTCCAAGCGATGGGCTTCAGCAACCTGAGCGTGGACCTGGGCGTGGTCCGGGGGCTCGCCTACTACACCGGCATGGTCTTCGAGGTCGACGCGCCCAAGCTGGGGGCGGAGAAGCAGATCTGCGGCGGCGGCTCCTACTCGCTCTCGGAGCTCTTCGGGGGAGAGAAGGTCTTCTCCACCGGATTCGCGATCGGCTTCGACCGCACCCTTCTGGCCATTCAGGCCGAGGGCGTTGAGTTCGTACGTCCGGGCATCACCGCCTACGTGGTCCCCGTCACCGACAGCGCCAGGATGAGGGCCTTCCAGGTGGTCGGGATGCTGCGCCGCGCCGGCGTATCGGCGGACGTTGACATCATGCGCAGGGGGGTGGGGAAGAGCCTGAGATACGCCTCGTCCATCAACGCCAAGTATGCGGTCATCGTTGGTGAGAAGGAGCTGGAGAGCGACTCGGTCACCCTCCGGGACATGGCCAGCGGGGAGCAGTCCTTGGTAAGGGCCGAGGAACTCCCGAAGAGGCTGAAGGAATAAGGGCTTCGGGGCCGGAAGAATGGGGGATCACAAGGGAATTGCTGTAGGAGGAAAACGCCTCCGGCCCCTTAGCCTCAGATGGCGCACTTAGCGTCCTATATATAATGATTTGCTTGCTGCAATGATATTATATCGATGCTTTCATTGCCTCAGCCGCCGGGCCATAGCGTGCTGGTCCAACGTCCAGTTGACCATGGCGTCCGCCTTGGCGATGAGCGCGTTCTCGCGGGGGACATGGGCGACCTTGGCATGCGCCATGCCAGCGAGGATGGCCACCGCCTCCCGGTGCAGGGGGGCGAGGTTCGCCGCCTTGACCCGGTACTGCCCCTTCAGCTGCTTGACCGCCAGCTCCGAGTCCATGAAGACCTCCACCTCCGTCGCCCCTCTCCGCTGAACCTCCTTCAATCCAGCCAGCAGGCCGTGGTACTCCGCCTCGTTGTTGGTCATCACGCCCAGGTAGTTGGAGCCGGAGGCGATCTCCCTTCCCTCCTCATCGCAGATGATGTATGCGTACGCGGAGGCGCCGGGGTTCCCTCTGGACCCTCCGTCCGTATACAGTCGGAGCCTCATCGGCAGGCGTATCTCCTTTCCTATTTATTCCAAATGGCATGCGAAACCTTCACAATCCGCGAAAGTATAACCTCCTCCGCCCACAAAAAGGCAGGGACGTGCAAAGCATGGACAGGGAGACCATAGCCAAGGTGGCCAAGGTGGCCAGGCTCGCCCTCACCGATGAGGAGATGGAACGATACGCCCAGGACCTGGACGCCATCCTGAATAGCTTCGCCGTGCTTGACGAAGCCCCTGCCAGCGACACCTACGCCCTCAACCCGGTCCCGGTGGTGGACGTGCTGCGCGAGGACGAGCCCGCCCAGGAGATCGACCCCCAGCTGCTGAGGGGGCAGATGGGCACCTACGAGGACTACGTAAGGGGGCCCAGGCTGTCGTGAGCGCTCCGAGCACGTACGCCCTCATCCAGTACGCTCAGCGCAGGCACCTCGCCTTCACCGAGACGGTCGATGGGCTGGACGAGGGCCGTTTCCACTTCTCCGCCAAGGACAACCTGTGCGCCCTGGGCTTCCAGGCCCGGGCAGGTTCGGCCGTGCTCGAGGGCTACCGCCCCCCGTTCGACGCCACCCCCATCCACCGACTCAAGGCAGCGGGCGGGCAGCTTGTCGGCAAGACCACGATGGACGAGTTCGGCTTCGGTTCCTTCTCTACGAACTCCGCCCACGGCGTGCCTCTCAACCCCTTCGATCCGGATCGCAGCTGTGGAGGGTCCTCCGGGGGTGCCGGCGCGGCCGCCTGCCTGATCCCCGGCCACATCGCCCTCGGTGTCTCCACTGGAGGCTCCATCTCCGGCCCCGCTTCCTTCTGCGGGGTGGTAGGACTGACCCCCACGTATGGCCGGGTCTCCCGCTATGGTCTGATTGATTACGGCAACTCGTTGGACAAGGTGGGCCTGCTCTCCAGATCGGCCGCATCGATCGCACAGCACTTTGGAACGATCGCAGGCCCCGACCCCAAGGACCCTACGTCCTGCGCTCAACCGCCCCTTGCCGGAAAGGGGAGGATGCCAAGCTCCCTCGCCCTCCCAAGGGAGGCCATGGAGAACCTTGACCCCGCGGTGCGCAAGGCCTTCCAGGGGGCGCTCCCCGTCCTAAGGGGGATGGGCGTGGCCGTAGAGGAGGTCTCCATGCCCTCCCTGCGCTTCGCCCTTCCGGCCTACTACGTCCTGGCGACCTCGGAGGCCTCCACGAACCTTGCCCGCTACTGCGGCATGCGCTTCGGGCGCAGGGAGGAGGAGCTCAACCAGCATTTCAACGATTTCTTCACTGGCGTCCGCTCCGAGGGCTTCGGCGACGAGGCCAAGAGACGCATCCTGCTCGGCACCTTCTGCCGCATGGTCGGCTTCCGCTCCCGGTACTACCTGAAATCGTTGGCCGTGCGCCAGATGCTGATCGGCGAGTACCGCAGGGTGTTCCAGGAGCATGACGCCGTCCTCACGCCGACCATGCCCTTCCTCCCGCCCCGCTTCGAGGACATCAGGCGCATGACGCCGTTGGAGATGTACCTGGCCGACTTCCTCACCATCCCCCCGAACCTGGTCGGGATGCCGCACGTGTCCGTCCCCTGCGGCTACGTCGACGGCCTTCCGGTCGGGATGCAGGTGGTCGCCGACCACTGGAAGGAAATGGACCTTCTGGAGCTGGCCAAGGGATGGGAAGGCGCGTTCCTGTACACCTTCCCGGAGGTGCGGCCATGAAAATAGGCTTGGAAATGCACTTCCAGCTTCCCACCCGCTCCAAGCTCTTCTGCCCCTGCCCGACCGCCCCCGCCGAGCCGAACCACAACATCTGCCCGGTCTGTCTCGGGTACCCGGGCTCCAGGCCTTCGCTGAACCGCAAGGCCCTGGAGATAGGGCTGGGCATAGCCCAGTTCCTGGACTGCAGGATAGAGGAGAGGGTGTGGTTCTCCCGCAAGACCTATTTCTATCCCGACCTGCCGAAGAACTTCCAGATCACGCAGTACGAAACACCGCTGGGCACGGACGGGCGCTTCGAGCTGAACGGCCGGAGCATCGGCATCTGGCGCGTGCACCTCGAGGAGGACCCCGGCCGGATAAGGAGGGTGGGCCGCCCCGGGGAGGAGATCGCCTTCGTGGACTACAACCGCTCCGGCATACCGCTGGTGGAGATCGTCACCGCTCCCGACCTCACCTCCCCCGAGGAGGCAAGGACGTTCATCGACCAGCTGGTGATCGAGCTGCGCGCCCTCTGCGGGCTGGAGGCCCAGGACGAGCAGACGGTCCGGGTGGACGCCAACATCTCCGTCGGGGAGGAGAGGGTGGAGGTCAAGAACGTGCAGGGCCTGCGGAACCTGGAAAGGGCCCTGAGATTCGAGGCAGGCCGGCAGTCCAAGCTCATCGCGGCCGGTAAGAGGGTGGTGAGGGAGACCCGCCGCTTCGACGAGGAGCGCAAGGTGACCACCTCCGCCCGGGAGAAGGAGACCGAGGAGGACTACGGGTACATAGGGGAACCGGACCTGGGCGAGTTCCGGACCGGGAACATGCTCCGGGCCCTGGACCTGAAGGAGACGCCGCTGGCAAGGGCCAGGCGCCTTGTCGCCTCCTATGGGATAGCGGAGGTCACGGCCAAGCAGCTCGTCCTGACGTCGTCCCGGCTAACGGACCTGTTCGAGGAGCTCTGCCATCACGTTCCCGCGGAAAGGGCGGTCGCATGGACCACCGGGCCGATCTCGGGGAACTGGTCGACCCTGCAGGACCAGGCCATTTGGCCGGAGCTGGTCCAGATAGTGAAGGCCGACGCGGAGGGGCACATCAACGACATCGAGGCCAAGCGCCGCATCCTGGCCCTGGCAGGGGTGCGGCAGGAGGAGGCCTCCGGCACGGAGGATGACCTCTCCAAGCTGATCTCCGACTACATCGACGCCCACCCGGAGGTCCTGGCCGACTATCGGAGGAACCCCAAGGCCGCCAACACCGTCATCGGGCACGCGATGAAGGAGAGCAGGGGGCGGCATTCCTCCAAAGAGGTGGTCGAAGAGGTCAAAAGGCAGATGGAGCGGAGGGCCTAGCGGACCCTAGGCCCCATCGTCATCCTCGGCCAGAGAAAGGAGCTGCAGCTCGGAGAGCTTGGCCTCCTCCACCTTCGTGGGCGCGCCGTCCACGAGGGACTGGAACTTCTTGTTCTTCGGGAAGGCGATCACGTCCCGGATGCTCTCGCAGCCGAGGAGCATGGCGCACAGGCGGTCGATGCCCATGCCTATCCCCCCGTGCGGGGGCGCGCCGTACTCCAACGCCTCCAAGAAGAAGTCGAACTCCCTCTGCATTGTGGCCTCATCCATCCCAAGGATGCTGAACACCCTGCGCTGCATGGCCGGGTCGTGGTTCCTCAGCGAGCCCGAGCCTATCTCGCTGCCATCCAGCACCAGGTCGTACGAGCGCCCCATGGCGGTGGCGCACTCCTTGCCCTCCGGGATGACATCCCCGACCGGTCTCACGAAGGGGTGGTGGAAGGAGGTGAGGCCTCCCGTCGCAGGGTCCCTCTGGAACAGGGGGCAGGAAACGACCCAGACGAACTGGTGTCCCTTCCCCTCGAGGAGCCCCAGATCCCTGGCCAGCTTCAAGCGGAGCTGCCCCCCGGCCTTGAGCGTGCCCTCCCTAGGGCCGGCCAGGAACAGCAGCAGGTCCCCGGGCTCGGCGGCGGTGCGGGCGGCGATGGCCTTCCGCACCTCCACAGGAAAGTACTTCACGATGTTGGAGCTCAACCCCTCCGGGGTCATCCGCATCCAGGTGAGCCCGCCCATGCCCTGACCCTTGGCCCATTCGATCAGGCGGTCGACCTGCTTCCTGCCGACGGCGCCGTCGGCGTCCTGCTCCCTCAGCAACGAGGCTTTCAGGTTTATGCAGGTGACCATGCCTCCCTTGGAAAGGACCTTCTGGAATATCTCGTAGGGAGCGGCCCTCACCAGGTCGGTCACCTCCTCCATCTCCAACCCGAACCGGACATCGGGGGCGTCCGTCCCGTACTTGGACAGCGCGTCCTTCAGCTCGATGCGCGGGAACGGGATAGGCAACGGCTCGTTGAAAAGCTCCTTCCAGACGAAGGCGTACATGCGCTCGACCATGCTCAGGATGTCGTCCATATCCACGAAGGACATCTCCAGGTCGAGCTGCGTGAACTCGGGTTGACGGTCCGCCCTGCTGTCCTCGTCGCGGAAGCATCGGGCGATCTGGAAGTAGCGCTCGACGCCGCCGACCATCAGCATCTGCTTGTAGAGCTGGGGGGACTGGGGGAGAGCGTAGAAATGCCCTGGCATGGTCCGGGAGGGGACCAGGAAGTCCCTGGCGCCCTCCCGGCTGCTGCGGGTCAACATCGGGGTCTCCACCTCCATGAAGCCCTCGGACTCCAGGAAGCGGCGGGCGGAGGAGATGAGCCTCGAACGGAACCTCAGGTTGGCGTTCATCTCCTTGCGCCTGAGGTCCAGGTAGCGATACCGCATCCTGAGGTCCTCGCCGGGCAGCATGGAGTTCTTCTGCTCGGCCACCTCGAACGGGATGGGCTTCGAGCGGTTGAGGACCTCCGCGTCCTCGATGAGCACCTCGATCTCCCCCGTCGGGTTCCTGGGATCGGTCGTCCCCTCCACCCTGTCCCGCACGGTGCCGGTGACGGCGACGACGTACTCGCGGCCGATGCTATTGAGGACACCCTCCAACCGGTCCAAGTCCCCGCTGGTGGTGGCCTCAGGGTCGAACACCGCTTGGGTGCTCCCGTGGGAGTCCGCTATATCGTAGAACAGCACCCCCCCATGGTCCCTGTAGAACCTTACCCAACCAGCGAGGGTCACTCTCTTGCCAAGGTCCCCCTTCGTCAGTTGTCCGCAATGGTGTGTCCTCAACATCTCCATTCCTCTGGTTGGATATGGTCGGTAGGCCGGAGTAACGTGGACGCCCTATTAAACCCTTATCCACTACTGACCTGGCCGAGCCTCCCGAATGGCAATGTAATCGGTTCAACAGGTCCAAACTGCCAAGGGATGAGAGGCGCTATGGACGGAACGCTCCTCTGCAGCCCTCATTTCTGTTCGATCGGGCTGAAGTCCGGCAGGAAGTTGAAGGGGTCCTTGATCACATTCAGGATGACATAGGTATTGGTCTTCTTGACCCCCTTTATGGTGAGCATGGACTTCACCACCTGGCTGAACTCCTCGCGGGAGCGGCAGGCCACCCAGGCGATGGAGTCGCACTCGCCCGTGACGTCCAGGACGGCCATGACGTTCTTCAGCTCCGTGATCCTCCGCTGCACCTCCATGAGGTCCCCCTCGACATAGATATGCACTATGGCCATGAACTCATAGCCCAGCTTCATATAGTCGACGTTGGCCCGGTAGCCGCGGATGATATTGCGGCTCTCCAGGTTGCGCACCCTTTGGATCAGGGTGGTGGGATGGATGCCCAGCCTCTTGGCAATGGCCCTGGAGGACCCCTGGCTGGACCTGCACAGCTCCTCGATTATCCTCTTGTCCAATTCGTCAAGCATGATGAACGCCCCGTGGTCCCGCCTCTACAATGCCTTCCTTAGATATATGTCTTTTAAGACGGGAATAGAGTGCGCAATTGTCTAACACTTCCTTCCAAGACTTAACGAGGACTTTATGCATAGGGAACACCAATCAGCCGCCCATGACCCTGAGGCTGTACGAGAGCGACCCCTACCTGAAGGAGTTCGATGCCACAGTGACCAAGGTGGAGGGGGAATGGGTCGTGCTCGATCGCACCGCCTTCTACCCGGGGGGCGGGGGGCAGGAAAGGGACCAGGGAACGTTGGCAGGGCTTCCCGTCCTCGGAATGAGGGGGAAGGACGAGATAGCGCACCGCGTACCAGGGCACGCCTTCACCGTCGGGGACAAGGTCCACGGGACCTTGGATTGGGAGAACCGCTACGCCCTGATGAGGGCCCACACCGGCGAGCACCTGCTCTTCTCCTCCCTCTCCAGACGCACCGACATGGAGCTGGTCAAGGTCTCCCTGGCCCGGGAAAGGAAGGTCCTGGTCGTCAAGGGCCATCTGGACTGGGGGATCGTGCGGGAGGCGGTGCAGGAGGTCAACTCCATCATCGCCCAGGGAGCGAAGGTCAGCAGCCATCTCGTGGACCGGGAGAGCATAGGGGAGGGCGGACCGAGGGCCAAGCTGGACCGTATATCCGAAAGGATGGTCAGGGTGGTCAGCATCGGGGAGCACGATCACGCCGCCTGCGCTGGTGTGCACTTGGGGGACGCCCGCGAGATCGGCATGCTGCTCGTCAACAAGTTCACGTCCGCCAAGCCCGCGGGGGACTGGGAGATCGAGTTCCTGGTGGGGCCGGAGGCGGTGAGGGCGGCCGTCGACCTCTCCATAAGCGCGCTCATGCTAGGCGAGAGGATGGGGGCGCTTCCGCAGGACAGCCTGACCGCCTTCGACAACCGGGAGAGGGAACTGAACAGGGCCAGGGAGGCGTTGAAGGTGTACGGCAGGACGGCGCTGGCATCCCTGCGTCCGCGGGAACTCGGCCCCTGGAAGGTGTTCACCGGCTCGTTCCTGGCCTTGGACAGGAGGCTAGTGATGGAATGGGCGAACGAACTGGTCGCCATAGGGGGCTCGGTGGCCGTTCTGGTCTGTCAGGATGAGAGGACGTTCCTGGTGCTCGCCCGGTCCCCGGACGTGGACATCGATTGCGTGACCATCCTGAGGGAAGCGCTCGCTCCCTACGGGGGAAGGGGAGGCGGCAAACCGGCGTTCGCCAGCGGAGGGACGTCCGACCAGGTGGACCCAGGGGCGCTGATCGATGGGGTATTGCGTTTGCTCAAATAGAGCAAATATCATCAAAAAAACATTCACATGTACATTATATGTGATAAAGAATATGCAAATGCATAGTCTATAGGCTTAACGATGCACATTTGTTGCTTAGAAAGATATTTAATGTACCTCACTGTAACCCCTTCCCAATGGCCACCGACAAGGACTACGCCGAGATGAAAGAGGACATCTTGAAGAGGGTGAGGAAGGAGAACGTCAAGTTCATCGAGATGCAGTTCTCGGACATACTAGGGACCGTGAAGAGCGTGTCCATCCCGACCACCAGGGTGGAGAGCGTGATCGACGATGGCGTGTACCTCGACGGCTCCTCCATCCTCGGTTATGCGACCATCGAGGAGTCCGACATGAGGGCCAACCCCATCCTCGACTCCTTCCAGATCTATCCCTGGATGGACTCAGGGGTCAAAACCGCCCGCTTCATGTGCACCATCTCCGACCACAGCGGCAACCGATTCAAGGGGGACCCCCGCTGGGCGCTGGAGAAGATGGTGGACAGGGTGAAGGAGATGGGCTACGAGTTCAACGTGGGCCCGGAGTTCGAGTTCTTCATGTTCCCGATGCAGAACGGCGTCCCCGTCCTTGTCCCCGCGGATGCCGGAGGCTATTTCGACCTGATGCCCCAGGACAAGGGCGAGGTCGCCAGGAAGGAGATGGTCCTCGCCTTCGATACGCTCGGGTACGATATGGAGGCTTCCCACCACGAGGTCGCCCCCGGCCAGGTTGAGATCGACCTGCGCTACCAGAGCGCCCTCACCATGGCCGACCGCATGCTCACCCTCAAGTACGGGGTGAAGTGCATCGCCCAGAAGTACGGCCTGTACGCCAGCTTCATGCCCAAGCCGCTGTACGGCGAGAACGGCTCGGGCATGCATGTGCACATGTCCCTGTCCAACAAGGACAGGAACGCGTTCTACGACCCGGAAGGAAAGTGGGGGCTGAGCGAGATGGCCATGAACTTCATGGGCGGACTATTGGCCCACGCCAAGGAGAACTGTGCCATCCTGGCCTCCTACGTCAACTCCTACAAGCGCCTGGTCCCCGGGTATGAGGCCCCCTGCTACATTTCATGGGCCAACATGAACCGCAGCGCCCTGCTGAGGGTGCCTGCGGGGCGCGGGATGCGCACCCGGGTGGAGCAGAGGAACCCTGACCCGGCCGGGAACCCCTACCTGCAGTTCGCCGTCATGCTCGCGGCTGGTCTGGACGGCATCAAGAACAGGCTCAGCCCCGGAGAGCCGATCGAGAAGGACATCTACCACATGTCCCCGGAAGATCGCCGCAGGCACAGGATCGAGGACCTCCCGATGAACCTGGGGGACGCATTGGACGTGCTGGCGGAGAGCAAGGTGATGAAGGAGGCGCTGGGGGAGCACATCTTCAACCACTACCTGCACATCAAGGGCTTGGAATGGGACGAGTACCGGAAGCATGTCACCGACTGGGAGATACAGCGGTACCTCCGCGTACTATGATGCGATCTCGCAACCCCCTTCCGAACGCCTTACTAAACCTTTTTCCGTTCTGTATTCAATCGTATTCGCATGTGCGGTCGCTTCTCCCTCGGCCTGGTGCACGGCTTTTCCACCCGGTTCGGGGTGCCCGAGGTCCCGGAGCTGAGGCCGCGGTACAACATCGCGCCCTTCCAGCAGGTGCCGATCATCGTGGGTGGGGAGGCCAAGAGCGTTAAGATGATGAGATGGGGGCTGGTGCCGCACTGGGCCAAGGGCGAGGAGTTCGGCCTCAAGCTCATAAACGTCCGCTCGGAATCGGTCATGGAGAAGCCGATGTTCAAGCCCCTGCTCAACCGCCAGAGGTGCCTGGTTCCGGCCACCGGTTTTTATGAGTGGCAGAGGCAAGGACCACGAAAACGCCCCTATCATGTCAGAGTAAAGGGGCAGGAGTACTTCGCCATGGCCGGGATCTACGACACCTGGTCCAAGGAGGGGAAGGACCTGGTCACCTTTTCCATCCTCACCACAGCGGCGAACGCGACGATAGCGCCGATCCACGACCGGATGCCGGTGATACTGCGTCCGGAAAGGGAGGCGGAATGGGTTTCCAAGGAGGTGCTTTCCGCGGACACGCTCTCGGAGATGTTCGAACCGCTGCCCGCCGCCAGCATGGACGCCTATCCTGTTTCCGACATGGTCAACGATTCGCACCTCGACCACCCGGACATGGTTGTGCCGCAACGGATGCAGCAGGCCACCCTGTTCTGAACGGCGTTGGATAAATCCCAACTGTTTTTATACCGGTAGGATTAATCCGTCGAGCGATCTCATGATGCCAGGAATGGGCAGGGGCGTCAATCCGCGCCAGATGAAGCAGGCCATGAAGCGCATGGGCATCTCCCAGGAGGAGATGCAGGGCGTGGAGGAGGTCGTGATCAGGACCGCGGACAAGGACTATGTCATCAAGGAGGCCGCGGTGACATGCATTACAATGCAGGGCCAGAAGACGTACCAGGTGGCGGGGGAGATGGAGGTCCGGCCCCGTCAGAAGGCCGTGCAGGAGGCCCCGGACATCCCGGAGGAGGATGTGCAGCTGGTGATGTCCCAGACCGGGGCGTCGAAGGAAAGGGCGCTGCACGCCCTGAAGGAATGCGATGGCCAGCCTGCGGAGGCCATCCTCAAGCTGATGTCGGAGTGAGCGTCATGTGCCTAGCGATGCCAGCCAAGGTATTGTCCATCGACGGCGACGAGGCCGAGGTGGACTTCGGGGGAGCGATCAGGAGGACGAACGTGTCCATGGTGGATGCCAAGGTCGGCGAGTATGTCATCATCCATGCAGGGTTCGCCATCCAGAAGGTGGACGAGGAGGAGGCTCTCGAGACCCTACAGCTGTGGAGCGAGCTCTTGGGCGGGTCCGAGGAGGCCTAGGCACCAAACATTTATGCCCTACCCCCTTCCCTTATGAGGACCGAGAAGGCAAATGAGGATCGTATACGGGCCGATCAAGTCCCTGGGCTTGGGAAAGGTGGTGGCGGTGGACCCGATCAGCCGTTCTCCCAAGGTGTGTACCCTCAATTGTGTGTACTGCCGTTTGGGGCGGGGCGGGATGATGTTGCTCGATCGGACGGCCTTCATCGACTGCTCCTCCCTGATGGACCAGGTCGGGGAGTGCCTGTACCGGGAGGAGTGCGAGACGGTCATGTTCAAGGGGACGGGGGAGCCCCTGCTGGCCAGCAACATCTTCGACATGGCCAGAAGGCTCCGGGACGGCTCCGACAAGAAGGTGGCCCTGCTCACCAACTGCACCCTTCTGAAGGACCCGCAGGTCCTGGGACAGCTGGACGCCTTCGACATCATCATCGCCAAGCTGGATGCGGCGAGCGAGGAGACGTTCCAGGCGGTGAACCGCCCGCATCCATCCCTGAGGTTCCAGGACGTGCTGGAGGGCATACGGAGCGCCCGCGAGCGGTTCGATGGCTCGTTCCGCATCCAGATCACGCTGGTCCGGGAGAACCTTTCCGAGGTGGATGATCTTTCCCAGCTGTGCAGGGAGATCTGTCCCGACTACGTCTATCTGAACTGTCCCGAGGGCTGCGACCCCTTCCACATGGTGAGCAGGAAGGACATGCAGGCGGCCATGGACCGGTTCTTCGGGATAAGGTGCGTAAGCTCCAATGCCAAGGAATGAGTTGAAGGTAAAAAAGAGGGTAAAAAGAAGGGGAAGGGTTTTGCTCACATCTTGCTGAGCTTGAGCAGTTCGCCCCACTTCTTGTCCACATTGGCCTGGATCTCGTCCGCCACGGAGGTGAACTTGCCCTTGGTCAGGTGCTTGAAGCGGCCCTGGGAACTCAACCATTCCGACACCGGCCGCTTCTCCTTAGACCCTTCGGCGATGCGCAGCGACTCCCCGGTCAGCCTCCATTCGCCGTTCTCGTACTCGTAGAGGGGCCAGACGCACGTTTCCACCGCCAGCTTGGAGATGGCGATGGTCTGGGAGCTGTCATGCCTCCATCCCCGGGGGCAGGGGGAGACCACGTTGATGAAGGCCGGTCCATGGGTCTCGATGCCCTTGCGGGACTTTTCGATGAGGTCCTTCCAGTTGTGCGGCGATGCCTGAGCGGCATAGGGTATGTCATGGGCGATTATGATGCGGGTGAGGTCCTTAGGGAACTCCCGCTTGCCCGGAATGCAGCTCCCGGCCGGACAGGTGGTGGTCGACGCGCCCTTCTGGGTGGCCCCGCTCCTCTGGATCCCGGTGTTCATGTACGCTTCGTTGTTGAAGCAGACATACAGGAAATCATGCCCGCGCTCTATGGCGCCGGACAAGGACTGCAGGCCAATGTCATAGGTCGCCCCGTCCCCGCCGAAGGCCACGAACTTGATCTCTCCCTCGAGCTTGCCCTGGCGCTTCAGGGAGTTGTAGGCAGCCTCCACCCCACTGATCGTGGCCGGGGCGTTCTCAAAGGCGGTATGGATCCATGGCACGTTCCAAGCGGTGAACGGATAGATGGTGGTGGACACCTCGAAGCACCCGGTGGCGTTGGCGACCACCACGGGCTTGTCGGTCGCCATCAGCACCTGGCGGGCGATGATAGGCTCCGCGCACCCGGCGCAGAGGCGATGCCCCTCGCACAGCCTCTCCTCGGTATGGGTGAGTTCGCGTAGGTTCATTTCCTCACCCCCAGGTAGTTGACGCGCTCTCCCCTGCCCTCGATGATCTCCCCGAACACCGAGCTCAACTGCTCTGGCATGATGTCCCTTCCTCCAAGTCCATAGATATAGTTGCTTATGCGCGGCGGACTCCCGATCCGGGACGCCGCCTCCACGACGTCCATGTAAAGCGGGGCGCCTGTCCCGGGGCTCATGGCCCTGTCCAGCACCGCCACAGCCTTCTTTCCCCTCAAGAGCGCGACCAGGTCCTCGGTAGGGAACGGGCGGAACAGGCGGACCTTCACCGCCCCCACCTTCTTCCCCTCCGCCCTGAGCTGGTCCACCACAAAGCGGACGGTGCCCGCGGTGGAGCCCATGGCCACCATCAGATACTCGGCGTCCTCGGTGCGATAGCCCTCGACCAGATCATACCTGCGGCCGGTGAGCTCTCCGTACTCGGCCATCACCTGGCGAGCGACATCCATGGCGTTCGCCATGGCGGTCACCAGCTGGTACTTTATCTCATAGTAGTACTCGGGCATGGCTATGGGCCCATAGGTCGTGGGGCTCTTGACGTCCAGCAGTGGCCTCACCGGTTGGTATGGCCCGACGAAGGCCTTCGCCTTCTCGTCCTCAAGGGGCTCGAACCGTTCCAAGGCGTGGGTGATGATGAACCCATCGAGGCAGGTCATTATGGGCAGACGGACCTTCATGTTCTCCGCTATGCGGAAGGCCATCAGGGTATTGTCATAGGCCTCCTGCACGTTCTCCCCGAAGATCTGTAGCCATCCGGAGTCCCGGGCTCCCATGGCATCGCTGTGGTCGCAGTGGATGTTGATGGGGCCGCTCAGGGTTCGATTGGCCACCGCCATGACGATCGGGGTCCTCATGGAGGCGGAGACATACAGCATCTCCCACATGAACGCGAGCCCGGCGGAGGCCGTGGCCGTGGCCACGCGGGCCCCGGCCGCGGACGAGCCGACGCAGATGCTCAGGGCGCTGTGCTCCGACTCCGCGCATATGTACTCCGTGTCCACCAGGCCGTCGGCCACGTAGTCCGAGTACGCCTCCACGATGATGGTCTGAGGGGTGATTGGGTAGGCGGCCACCACGTCCGGGTTGATCTGTTTCCAGGCCATGGCAATGGCCGTGTCCCCGTTAACGGCGATGGGCTTGCTCATTCCACTCCCTCCTCCCTCATCGTTATGGCCTTGGCCGGGCACTGGTTGGCGCAGATGCCGCATCCTTTGCAATGCGAATACTTGAACCCCATCATCTTCTCATTCTCCACCAGAACGCTGTTATCCGGGCAGTAGATCCAGCACGTCAGGCAATTGGTGCATTTTTCCTTGTCCACCTCGGGCCGCTGCGAGCGCCACTCCCCCGTCCTGTACCTCCTGGAATTGCCAGGCTCGATTATCATCCCGCCTAAGGGTAATGAGCTCGATCCCTCGTCCGCCATTCACTGCACCTCCTCATAGGCCCGCCTTATGGCCTTGATGTTCCTCTCCACCGCGTCCTTGCCAAGCTTTCCGGACATCTTGTCCCTCATCTCCTCGATGATCGTATCTAGGTTGACCACGTTGGTGACCTTGACCAACGCTCCAAGCATGGCGGTGTTCGTCATCGGTCGGCCGATCTCCTCGACGGCGATCTTGGTCGCGTTCACCGCATGAACGTTCTCGCTCCGCCCCACAGCGCGCATCAGCTTGGCGTTGTCATCCGGATAGTTGGCGATGACGCCCCCTCCCTCCTTGAGGCCATCCGTCACCTTGCCAGCCTTAAGGAGCGTGGGGTCGATGATCAACACGACGTCAGGGAAATACACCTGGCTGTGCACAGTGATGGGCCTGTCCGAGATCCGGGCGAAAGCGCGGATGGGCGCGCCCATACGCTCTGGCCCGAACTCCGGGAAGGCCTTGATGAACTTGCCCTCCCTGAGGGCAGCACCAGCTAAGATCTCGTTCGCCGTGACGACCCCTTGGCCACCTCTTCCATGCCATCTTATCTCAATGGTGCTCACAGCATCTCCTCGCACGGTAAACCCTTTAAATTGTCATAATATAAAATAATTTCAGAAAATTGTTTACGAAACCCATGAATAGAAAGGGTAAATTCTTCGAAAATACGAGCTACGCATGATACTTGCGGTAACATCACTTACAAATTCAATCTCATCAAGGGCTATAATATAACCATCCTGCTACCCCTTTCCGCTTCGAATTAAATTCCAATAGGAATCACAGGAACCATACCCTTTCGACGTCCCCTCGGCGCGTTCGACATTCCATTTCTCTTGATCCACACGGTCCCAGTGACCGCTGGCCCATCTCCGTCCCGATCCACGAAAATGATAGGCGTCCGAACGATCACGCCCTATCATGGTTTAGAAAAATTAATACGCTCCTTACCTATCTTCCACCTGGGTTAGGGCATTGAAGGGCTATCGGCCCCGTGAACTTGCCTGCATCGAACGTTCATAAAGTGGTGAAGCGGCCCATGAAAAGGATAGTGAACATATCTGACCTAGGCAAGAACGACATCGACATCGCCGGTGGCAAGGGAGCAAACCTCGGAGAGCTGGTGGCGGCCGGCTTCAATGTCCCTCCCGGATTCGTTCTGACCACCGCGGCATACGATTACTTTTTGGAGAACAGTGGGATCAAGGACACCATATTCGAGCTGCTGGCCAAGGTGGATGCGAGCTCCGAGGCGTCCCTGCAGGACACCTCCCAGAGGATCAGGGACCTCTTCGACACCGTTGAGATCCCCTCGGATCTCAAGGAGGAGATCCTGGCCTCCTACAAGGCCCTCTTCAAGGGTAAGCGACCCGGCCTGGTGGCCGTCCGCTCTAGCGCCACCGCGGAGGACCTGCCTACCGCAAGCTTTGCCGGACAGCAGGACACCTATCTGAACGTCGAGAGCCCAGAGGACCTGTTGGATAAGGTCCGCCGGTGCTGGTCCTCGCTGTTCACCCCCCGCGCCATCTACTATCGCATTACCAAGGGCTTCGAGCACTCCAAGGTAAAGCTGGCGGTCGTCGTCCAGAAGATGATCAATTCCGAGATATCGGGTATCATGTTCACGGTAGACCCCAACTCGGAGATGCCCCACATCATAATCGAGGCCGGCTACGGCCTCGGCGAGGCCCTGGTCGGAGGCAAGGTCACGCCAGACACGTATGTCGTGGACAAGTTCCACAGCAAGATCCTGAGCAAGCGCATAGCCAAGCAGACCTGGAAGCTGGTCAGGGGAAAGGGCGGCGAATGCGTAAGGGCCGACGTGCCCGACGAGCTCAGTAGCGTCCAGAAGATGACGGACGAGCAGATATTGGCCCTGGCGGAGATCGGACGCAACATCGAGGCCCATTACAACCGCCCAATGGACATTGAGTGGTGCATCGAGGACCGGGTCATCTATGTGGTCCAGGCCAGGCCGGTGACCACATTGTCCTCCCCCGGTGGGAAGGGCAATGGGAGGCCGACCGATCAGGGCCTTGCCAAGAGCGCCAAGGTCCTCGTCAAAGGGTTGGGGGCCTCCCCCGGTGTCGCGGGGGGCCCTGTCCGCACCGTCTCCGAGGAGATGAACCTGGACATTGTGAAGAAGGGGGACGTCCTCGTCACCACGATGACCTCCCCGGACATGGTCCCTGCCATGACCAGGGCCGCAGCCATCGTCACCGACGAGGGCGGCATGACCTGCCACGCGGCCATCGTGGCCCGCGAGCTCGGGATCCCATGCATCGTGGGCGCCACGCATGCCACCCAGGTGCTGAAGGACGGGGACATGGTGACCGTGGATGGCAGCATGGGCGTGGTCTATGAGGGGACCGCCGAGCCCAAGAAGGAGGAGGCGAAGCTCGCTGTGCCGATAGTGGCGCCCGCCCAGGTCACCGGGACGAAGGTATACGTCAACCTTGCGATCCCGCAGAAGGCCGAGGAGGTCGCAAAGCTGCCAGTGCAGGGAGTGGGCCTCATGCGCATCGAGTTCCTGTTCACCTCCTACATCCAGGAGCATCCATGCGCGCTCATCGAAAAGGGTGAGTCCAAGTTCCTGGTGGACAAGCTCTCCGAGGGCATCGCCATGGTGGCCAAGGCGTTCTATCCGCGCCCGGTCATCCTGCGCACCTCGGACTTCAAGACCAACGAGTACCGGGACATGGAGGGCGGGGAGAAGTTCGAGCCCCACGAGGAGAACCCCATGATCGGGTGGAGGGGGTGCTCGCGCTACGTCTCCGATTCCTACCGGGAGGCGTTCAAGCTGGAGCTGAAGGCCATTAAGAAGGTGCGCGAGGAGATGGGACTGAAGAACCTGCACGTGATGCTCCCCTTCGTCCGCACCATCGACGAGGTCCGCAGGATCACGGAGATGATGAGGGAGGTGGGTCTGGAGCGCAACCGTGACTTCAAGCTGTACCTCATGGCCGAGATCCCATGCAACATCTTCATGGCCGAGGAGTTCGCGGAGTGGTGCGACGGGTTCAGCATCGGCTCGAACGACCTCACCCAACTGACCATGGGCGCGGACCGCGACTCGGATATCCTGGGAAAGATGGGCTACTTCGATGAGAGGAACGAGGCGATCAAGCGGGCCATCAACATGCTCATCGAGGCGGCCCACCGCAAGGGCTGTACCGTCGGCATATGCGGGCAAGCCCCATCGGTCTATCCGGAGTTCACCGAGTTCCTGGTGAAGGCCGGCATCGACTCCATCAGCCTCAACCCGGACACCGTGATCAGCACCCTGGGCATAATCGCCTCCGCCGAGCAGCGCATCCTGCTCGAGGCGGCGCGCAAGACGTTGAGGTAACCATCCTCACTGCTCGCTCTTCAGCAGCCTGGTGGTGATCTCCACCAGGGGATGGTGCGCCCCCTCGATGATCTTCACGTCGTCCAAGGTGCGCAATCCCATCTCCTCGGCACTGCGCTCCATGCCCAGCTCCACGTCCCTGGACGGCTCCAGGACGAAGGCCGAGAACTGCTTCACCCCCATCTGCTTGGAGGCCAGCGCCCGGTGATGCCCATCGACCAGGAGGTAATGGTCGTTCTTCTGGATGACTATGATCGGTTCGACCAGGCCGCGCTTGATCTCCTCCTTCCGCCCCAGGAGCTCGTCTGCGTACACCTCCTTCTGGGTCGGCCGGAGGGCCTCCACCGGCACGATGCGGCGGCGCACCATGATGGAGATGCCGTGCTTCGCTTCCAGGAAGTTCTTGATCATGGCCACCTTGTTGGGCGTGGCCCTCTCGATGTGGGAGCGGACAATGTCAAGATTGGAAATGATGCCCAGCAGCATGCCGTTCTCGTCTATGACCGGCACGTTCCTGAGGCCGTACCGGAAGAGGATGCGGGCCACGTCGTCAAGGTCCATCTTGGGATTGACCGTCACCGTTCCCTTACGGATGATCTCGGAGATCGGCCTGTCGGGGGTGCCGTAATGGCGCAGCAGCTCCTTGGCGGTGATGAACCCCACGAGCCGCCCATCCTCGGTCACAGGCATCCCATGGAACTCACTGGCTATGAGGGCGTCCACAGCCTGCTTGACGGTGTAGGTGACGGGCACGTGGACCACCTCGCGAATCATATAGTCCTCCACCCTCGGCTTCCGTTCGGCCATCTGATCCCCCGATCTAACCACCGGCTCCGATTAATACTTTGGGAGGGAGACATCCGAGGACCACCGTGCCTGCCCCGGGCACAATGGGCTGCCGGGGGCGCCTCCGTCCTCCGAGGGCTCCAGGGCCAGCGCGCCCATCTCCTAAGGGTTAAATATTATGATTCGATAGGGGGAAAGGTCGTTGAGGCCCTGGTAGTGTAGCGGCCTATCATGAAGCCCTGTCGAGGCTTCGACTCGGGTTCAAATCCCGACCAGGGCGCTCCCCTCATCTCCTTCTGACGATGACCACCGCCGCGGCGATGATCGCGCCGATCAGGGGCACGACGACATAGCCCATCGGGACGTTCAGCCCAGGGTCGGAGATCCGCGCTCCCCAGATGTTATCACGGATATCCGAATCGAACCCTTCCTCGCAACCTAGCGTGGCGTTCACGGTGGCCTCGCCATGCGCTCCCAGCCCGACCTCGACCGCCCTCCGTTCGCCAGGTTCCAATCGATATTCTATTCTCAAAAGGAGGGGGGCGCGTCCATCGGTGACGTTGACGTAGAAAGTCACGTAGGCAAGGGACGGGCCTTCGTTCACCATCGTTCCCTCGAGCACCCATTCCCCGTCGGCCTTCTCGCAGGTCATTCCTGTCAGGAATAGGCTCCCTTCCACCACTGTCACGTTGGCGAATGCCACGGCCCAGGCCCCACGGTCGTCGGTCACGTTGAGCACGACGGTGTAATCCCCAGCCCGACGGTAGCGATGCGCGGGGGCAGCCTCCGCCGAGGATCCCCCGTCCCCAAAGCGCCAGTCATAGGAAGCGATGCTTCCATCAAGATCCTCCGCGCCGCTCTGGAACATCAGTTCCAATGGATGGTCCAACGATCGCTCGTACGTCGCTCCCACCAGGGGGATCAGGTTCTGGACCTGGACGACGATGGTGGCGTTGGCCACGCCCCCTGCGTCATCCTCACAGGTGAGGGTCACCACGTACTCGCCCGGGCATAGGTACGCATGGCACACCGTCTGCCCTTCCAGTTCCCTGCCGTCCCCCATGTCCCAGTGGAAGGAGGCGACCGTCCCATCCATGTCCGAGGCCATCGCATGGAACTCCATCTCCTCCAGGGACCAATGCTCCCCGGACGGCCCTTCGATGGCGACCTGCGGGAGGCGGTTGAGTACCTTCACTGGCGCCATCTTGACGGAGGATGCCCGCCGGTCATCCATGACCGTCAGGGTGACCGCGTAGTCCCCCGGGGCCTTGTATATATGTGCAGGCGAGGCGAGGGTGGACGTCCCACCATCCCCGAAATCCCAGCTCCAGCCTAGGACCCGGCCGTCAAGGTCGTAGGAGAGGTCCATGAAATGTACCTCCTCCAGGCTCAGCACCGAGCCCGGCGCCTCGAAGTCAGCCACCGGCCTTGAGTTCCGCACTGTGAGGGAAGCAGTAACGGAGGACGAAGCGCCGTGCTCGTCCCAGACCTCGAGGGTCACCTGGAACGTGCCCAGTGAGGAATAGCGGTGCACGACCGAGCTGCCGGTGCCGGTGGCGCCGTCCCCGAAGCTCCAGGCCCATGAAACGACCTCTCCGTCCGGATCATGGCTCTGGGAGGTGAAGCGGACGTCCGTGAGGACGGTGATAAGGCTGGGGGCCGAGACGAAGGTCGCCACCGGGGGGTCGTTGCCCACCGCCAACGCCTGGGTAGTGCTGGCGCTTCCACCCTCAGCATCCATCACGGTCAAGGACACCAGGTATTCCCCCTCTTCCTGGTACGTATGCTCGGGCTCCGGTTCGAGGGAGGTCCCCCCATCCCCGAAATCCCATCGCCAGGCGGATATGCTCCCGTCCCGGTCCGAGGAACGGTCCTCGAAGCGGACAGCTTCCCCTGGCGCCGGCCGGGAGGGGGAGACGATGAAGCCGCAATCGGGAAGCAGGTTGACGACCAGGACCTCCCCCGTGGCCGTGGCCGTCGATCCCTTGTGGTCGGTGACCGTCAGGAGAACAGGGGCCATTCCCAGGGAGAGGTAGGTATGGACCGCTCGGTCCCCGTAGGCCGTGTTTCCGTCGCCCAGGTCCCAGGTCCAGTTCGCTATGCCGATGCCGCTCCCCCCGCAATGGGTCAGGACCACAGGGTCCACCCTGTTGGCCGGGACGGCATTGATGATGAACGAAGCGTTCGGGCTGTCATAGAGATAGCTGCACCTTCCGACCTTCGGATACCGGTCATAGGCGCCCCCTTCGTAAGGCGAATCGAAGATGCCGTCGCATCCCATGGCATCCTGCCCGTCCCCCGACATTTGATCGAGACCGCGCATGTCCGACCAATGGTTGCCGCCTCTGGGATACCCCCGATCGAAGGTCAGGTCGGACCGGGCCTGACGCACCTGTCCATCGTTGTCGAGGAGGTCGTTCGCCCAGACGGTGCCCTGCGACCCGATCGCAAGGATCCCCGTCGTGCAGTTCTCAATGGCATTCCCTATGACCTCTATCCCATGGCTCTCGATCAGCGCCAGCCCGGTCCCGGCCCCTTGGAATCGCTGCCCCCTCACCACGACGGCGTGGCATTCCACGAGGTACAGGGAGGCGAACGCTCCCGTTAACGTTGTTCCATCCAGTCCATGCAGGACGGCCAACGGGCCCGCGGTCAGCGTCACGTTCCTCAGGTCATGGATGAAATGGGCCGTCACATCCCCCTCTATGTCCATATCCATAGCGTTGCCGACGAAGCTCAGATCGTGGAGGGTCATCCCGCTGCAGCGTTCCACTATCAGCCCGGAGGACCCCCCGGTCCACGAGAGCCGTGAAACGGTCCCGCTCGCATTCACGAGGTGGAGGCCGTGCCCCCCGGCCCCATCCACGAGGTCGATGGCCACCGTGGAATCGGAGATGAGCCATTCCCCTTCCTGGGCCACTGCCGATGAGTTGGTCATCACCACGTTGGCACCTTCGATCTGCCACCCGCTGCCGCCGACCATGCTGGTGTTCCGAAGGGAGAGCGAGCCAAAGCGGGCTCCTTGGGCAAGGGACAGCGATGCCCCCTCCATCAGGCACTCGGTCATTGCCAGCTTGCCCCCTGCGGAATCCAGGACCGACGGCGATCCGCCATAGGTGCAGTTGTCCATGAGGAGGGCCCCGTTCACGGTCAGCCTGTACAACATCGGGGAGGACCGCAACAGAATGTGGCAGTCCCGGGCGGTCACGGTCACGCCCTCAGCTATCAATAGGCCGCTCGAGAGGACCACCTCCCCGCTCCAGTGCTCATCCGACGTGACCCGGCGGTCCACCATCACCTCAAGGTCGCTGCGATCGTTCTCCGGGCTCTCGTCCCCCTCGCACGCCACAACCGCCACCAGCTCGTGGCGCCCGGCGCCGGAGGGCGTCCATCCCATCATCACCGTCATGCCCTCGCCGGGCGCAAGGGACACGGGCGCGTTCCCCAGGGTCTCCCCATCGACCAAGAGGCGCAGCGCCCCCTCGTCTATGGACTGGCCCACGTTCCGCACCTCGACGGTGACCTGGCATCGCTCGCCCGCTATGCACCGCCCCACCTCGATCCCCCGCACCTCCAGGTCATGGGTCGCCCGTTCGGACAGATGGACGCTTGTCTCCGGGTCCCCAAGGAGGTTCAGCTCCAGGTACACCCAGCGCATGGTGCCTGCGGAGAGGGCGGACGTGTACAGCGATTCCTTCGAATAGGCGAGGGCGCGTCCAAGCTCGGGAACGTCCCCGTCATAGACCTGGCTGAAGAAGGCCTTGTCGAACCGCTGCGAGGAGCCGTACGTGCTGCCCCTGGCATACCACCCATAGCGGGAGTTGCCGATGAAGGCCACCGCGCCCCCCTCGCCCTGCACCATCTCCTCCGCAATGCAGTCCCCCGGGTCATCCGCCCTCTCGTCGAAGCCAGCGACCATGCAGGCCTGGGTGTAGAGCAGGAAGGGAAGGGCATTGTCCAATCCCCGGACGTCCTGACTGGTTACGCCGGCGAAGGACCCGAAGTTCCCATGGCCCATGTGGTTGATCACATGCACGCCCGACCGCATCGCCGCCAGCACGGCGGGGCCGGAGAACGTTCCGTCCCTCGCGTAAAGGGTCGAGGATATCAGCCCCTCATCGGCAAGCACCTCGTCGAAGATCTCCTGCTTGTAATCATCGCCGTAGGTAGGGGCCGAGTCGAGCCGCTCCCCTATCAGCAGAATGTCGTCCGCGTATTGGTTCACGTACCCCCTCTCGTACGCCATCGTCTTGTTCACGAAGTTCCAGGCGCCCTCGGCGGTCGATACCGTGGCCCTGCCCACGAACACCTCGGCAAGCAGGTCCGCCTCGTCCCGCACCGTCGGGAAGGTGCTGAGCAGCTCCCCGTACACCCCGTCCCCGTCCGCGTCCCAGTCCCCATCCAGACCGGAGTAGTAGATGTCGGCCGGCAGCTCCCGGTATTCCGTGTCGAATATCGGCGCGGCGACCATTCGGACGGGGACGACGTCATCGTCCCCTCCAATGAGGACGTAGTCCACCCCCCACTCTCTGTGGGCGGCGACGATCATGTTGCGGACCACCGTCTGCGTGTCGTTCCCGGTGCCGTGATGCGAGGATGGCGAGCCCCAAAGGGCCTTGGTGGCGAGGATGTCCTCCAAGGTCACGACCTTGCTCCGAACGCCCTCGTACACGGCCCCCCGTTCCTCCCTCTCCCCCTTCCACCTCGCCAATTCCTCGAACGGGGAGGAAAGGGCCTCGCTGGTGATGATGAGATGGTCGTACTCCCCCTGCGGGAGGACGTTCGAGCTTGCGAAGGGCAGTAGGTCCGGCACCGCCTCCGGATTGTCGACCATCTCCCTCACCCTCCCCATGTCCCCGACGTAATCGGGCCGGACATCCTCCAGGGTCAGGGTGAGCGTGAAATCCTCAACGAACGACAGCGCCCCCGTGCTCACGTTCCAATACAACGGCCGGAGGGTAAGCCCTACGACCTCCACCCCCTCAAGGACCTGGCTTCCCGTCGCCTCCCACGGCTCCGCGGCATATTCATGGCAATAGGCCATTTCCCCATCCACCGCCATCTCGACCGGATTGGTCGGATAGGCGGTCATCAGCTCGATCGTCCGGGGGGCGGAATGGCTCAGGACCAGGTCCACGAGCCTTTGCCCGGGGGGGACCGCCAGGGACACGGGGAATACCGGCAAGGCCGGGACCCCTCCCCGGGGGTCAAGGTCCGAACCCTCGATCCGAAAGAGACGGTCCGCGCTCGTCAGGTCGACGAAAGGCTCTGAAAAATGATACTCATAGCTCATGGAGGAGGTCACGGAGGTGGGCGCGGTGGCCTCGAAGGAAGGAACGTGGACGAGGGGGAGAAGGGCCAGGGTCAGTAGAAAGGCCGTTACGACCATGCGGGCGCGATGAGGGGGGCGCATCGTTCTATCCGATGAAGGGGTAAGGGGTCCGTACCTATTTCGATTTACCACAGGACCTTCAAATTAGTATCATAAATAATAATACCGTCTTAGGAAATTGAATTAAAGCATTCCACTGATGATGAGATGATATCATGGTCGCCATCCTAGGCACATTGGGCTTCAGGGCCAGGTCCCTGCTTCCTACCGTAGAGTCGACGCCCTCTCTGGAGAGGGCGGTGGTCTTTTGCAACGACCACCCGCGCGCATTGGAGGCCCTGGCCGAGGTCGACTCGGTGTGCACCGTCATGGGCATAGAGCTGAGGCGGGTCGCCATACCGGACGCCTTCGACCTCCTTCAGGCCGCGAGGGCGATGCGCACGGAGGTCCGCGCGCTCAGAAGGAAGGGCGAGGAGATCGCGGTATTCAATATCGCCGGGGGGACGAAGATGATGAGCGCGGCCGCCCTCTTGATCTGCGCCATGGAGGGGCTCAACTCCGTCTATGTGCACGATGAGACTTACCAGGAGATCCCGTTGCCCCTCCTGAGGGTGGATTACTCCAACCTGCTCACCCCCGCTCAAAAGGAGGTCCTCGCCTTCATATGGCAGAACCGCTCGCACCCGATGACTCAGATGGAGATCGCTAAGGGCATAGGGAAGCACAAGGCGACCGTCAATCACCACATCCAGGTCCTCGAGGGGAAGGGCATCCTGCATCTCACGGAGGACGCCGCCGACCGCCGCAGGAAGGTCGTCACGGTCGATGACGCCCTCGAGCTGATGATGGAGCTGGATTGATGGCCCGGCAACAGGGCCTGCTGGTCAGCACCTTCGGCGCGAACGTCAGCGAGATCGTTCCCGGCCTGCGGTCCCTTCCCCACGACCATCTCATCCTGGTGGTGGAAACAACAGCGGACGAGAGCGCAGCCACGGCTTTCCTGAATAGGCTGGGGGTGAGGTATGAGGCGCTTACGGTGGACCCTCAGGACCTGGCAGCGGCCGCAATGCGCATCGTGCAGCGGGTGCAAGGCCAGTGCTGGAAGGGATGGAGCGTGTGCTTCGATATCACCGGAGGGAGGAAGCTGTTAAGCGACACGGCCATGCTGGCGGCCCTGGCGATCGGGGCCGAGGTGTGCTGCTACGAAACGAAGGCGTGTAGATTCCCGTTGCTGGCGGCCAGGGGGGTCGAGGAAGCCCTTCCCAGAGAGATCGCCGATGCCCTGCTCCGAACCAAATGGCCTTTCCCCCTGGCGACGGTGCAGGAACTCGACGGTCGTCACCCCCTCGCCATTCTGATGCGCAGGATGAGGGAGATGGACCTCATAGAGCCCACGGTGGCTGGAAAAGCCCCGGCACTGGCCTTGACGGGCAGGGGAAGGGCCTGCCTGGATTGGCTTCAGAGGATGGAGGGCATCAGCAGATCTTGGGAATGACCTCTTCGAATAGATAGTCAAGGCGTTTGTGGAACTCCTCCTGCTGCACCTTCCATTTACGGTTCAGCCCGGAGTCGCGTAGCAGGTGCAGGCCCTCCGGGTTCAAGGGGAAGGAGCCAGAGACGGTGCACACGGCGATGCTCCATATCCGCCGGGCGGCGTCGATCGAATACCCACCTCCGCCGGTCACCAGGTACCGACCGTCGCAATGCTCATGCGCCAGGCGATGGGTTATCTCCGCCACCTTCTCGTACGCCCTGGTGGTGAGCCCCATCCCCACAAGCTGATCGCTGTAGTGCGCGTCCGTGCCGAACTGGTGGATGATGATCTCAGGGCGATAGGCGTCCAAGGCCTCCGTGACCACCCTCTCGTACGTGGGAACGTAGACGTCGTCGGGGGTGCAGCGGGGGAGCGGGACGTTTATGGCGTATCCCTCCCCCTCCCCCTCCCCAATGTCGGTGACCGCTCCCGTGCCCGGGTAGAACCCGGCGCCATAGCGATGGAAGGAAATGGTCAGGACCCGCTCCCCATTGAAGATCGACTGGGTACCATCCCCGTGATGGCCGTCGATGTCAATGATGGCGATCCTCTCATACCCATACCTCCGCTGCAGACGCCTCGCGGCGATGGCAAGGTCATTGAACACGCTGAAGCCAGCTGCCTTGTCCCTGCGGGCATGATGTAGCCCACCGCCCGGGGTCATGACATGGTCATACTCCCCCCGGGCGATGCTCTCTGCGCCGTGCAGGGTGGCGCCGACCACCGCCAAGGCCCCCTCGTACAGCCCTTGGCACACTGGGGTGTCCCCCAGGTCAAGGTACCCGCTTCCTATGGCGCTCAGCTCCTTCACGTACGCGATGAGCGCGGGGTCATGGACCTCCCTCAGGTCCTCCTCCGTTGCCGCTGGGGGCTCCACGTACACGAGGCGGTCGTTGAACACGTCCATGTCCCGCAAGGTATCCCTTATCAACTGGAACCGAATGGGCTGGTAGGGATGCTCCGGACCGAACTGATACCGAAGCAGACTATCGTTATAGAAGAAGGCAGTGGTACCACACATCAGGAAGACCTATCCGTTGGCCTTTTTTTAAGGGACGATTGAAGCAATATATTTTTTGTCGGCTTAATCGACAAATTGGATGGCCACCGACCCCTCCTTCACCGCCAGCCGCTTGGAGATCATCCCTGCCTCCACCCAACACGCGTTGAAGACCGCGGTGGGGACGAGACAGGTGGGGGTCAGTATACCATCCTGGGCCTCGGTCAGGATGCGGGAACCGCGCTGCTCGTTGATGTCGTCCATCGTGACGCTCCGCAGCCGCTCGGCGTAGTTCCTCACATTGGCGCAATCGGACTCGATGCGCACCCTGAGCCTGTCATCCCCATCCATCTCCGCGGTCACCCAGGTCTCGTGCGAGCATATGGGCGTGACCACCTTCACCCGCGACGCCATGATTATTGCGAAGGTACGATTTGGTATAACTCCCTTTCACACCGATTCCGCATCGATCAACCTTGATAAACCAAGTTCGGAATCTCTATGCGGTCTCCGCTCAGGCGGTTCTCACAAGGGGGTGGGCCGCCCGTTCAGATGGAACGAAGAACGATATTACGAATAAGATAATACTTTATACTGTAATAATATTATCAAAACCGCTCACAAGAGGAATGCACCATGAGGTCCCAGAGAATCCTGGCCGCGCTACTGACCCTGGCCTTGCTGACCATCGTTCCCTCCGCCCCCGTCCAAGGGGACGGCGCATTCGACAGCCTCATCTCCGTGACCGATTCCAGGGGGAAGGTCACCAACCTGACCGAACCGGCGGTCCATGTCGCCTCGTTCGGCGCGTTCGCCACCAACACCCTTGTGGACATCGGGATGATAGACAAGGCGGTGATCTTCGATGCTGGCTCTGAGTTCGACAAGAGCGGGATCCCCGAGATGAGGAACATCAGCGAAGATAGGTTCGTCATGGTCAGCTCCGCCAACAAGGACATGGTGGTGCAGAGGATGCTGGCCCTGGTCGATGAAGATCGATGGAACAAGAGCAGCGACGTCGTCCTCGGGCATGGCTATTCCTACCTCTCATCTGTCTGGAACGCCCTGGAAGACCTCGGTTTCCACGTGGTCACCTTCTATCCCGATTCATATGACGGCATAGTCCAGGTGGTAGAGGACATCGAAACGATCACGGGGGCCGACCACGATGTCTCAGGGCACATGGTCTTCGTGAAGGAGCACATCGCGGAGAGGCTCGAGGAGGAGGGGATCACCAACGATTCCGAGAAGATCCGGGCGGTGTACGTCAGCTATAGCAACAACCTCATGTGGCTGGCCAACACTGGCTCGGTGACCGTGGACTTCATAGCATTCGCTGGAGGCGTCAACGTCGCCGAGGACCCCACCAAAGCTTCCCCGCGGTACTCTGCGGACCTCTCGCTCCTCCTGTGGCTGGACCCCGACGTCGTACTGCTCGATGGCTATTACCCCGGGACCGCGGAGGAGTTCAAGAGGAAGATCGGCAGCGACGACGTCACCGTCTACAAGCTGAACAAGTCCTGGAACTCCTACTGCCCGGACGCGACCGAGGGCCTGTGGGCGGTGGCCTGCCTGTTCTACCCCGAGTACTTCGAGGGCGAACTCCCCGTCGAGGAAGGGGAGGCGGCCGACGATGGATGGAATATGATGATCTACGGTGCAATCGGCATCGCGGTGGTCGCCGTGGCCGTGGCCGCCGTCCTGCTCACGAGAAGGAGGGATTGAGCTCCTTGCCCTGCCAATCCATGTTCCAGCGCACTCCGTGAGGTGAGATGGCTTGGACGGTGCGGCAAAGAGGAAAGGACGGACCCCCGCGATCTTCGCAGCGCTGTTCCTCCTCCTCTTCGTGTTCATGGTCCTGGACCTGACACAGGCGTACGTCCTCACCTTTGGGGAGGCCTTCTGGGCGCTGCTAGGGAAGGGCACCGAGACGCATCGCTTCATAGTATGGGAGATGAACCTCCCCAGGGTGATCATGGCCTGCCTGGTGGGCGCAGGGCTGGGGATCGCCGGGGCGGTGATGCAGGCGGTGTTCCGGAACCCCATGGCCTCCCCGTACATCCTGGGCCTGTCCTCCGGGGCCTCGCTGGGGGCGGCGGTGGGCCTCACGTTCACCGTCGCCTGGCTCCCGCAGATGCTCATGATCCCCCTGCTGGCGTTCGTGTCCTGCATGGCCACCCTGTTCCTGGTCTATTACATCTCCAACATCGGGGGGAGGGTGCCCACGGAAACGTTGCTCCTGGCGGGTATCGCGGTCGGTTCCCTGCTCTCCGCCCTCGTGTCCCTCCTCACGTACCTGGCGGGAGAGCAGATGCAGGGCATCGTGTACTGGACGATGGGCAACCTGACCAACGCCACCTGGGAGAACATCCTCATCGTGGCCCCGCTCATATTCGCGGGCAGCCTGATCATGGTGTCCTCCTCCAGGGACCTGAACGCCATGATGCTCGGGGACGCCCACGCCCTTGACCTGGGTGTGGAAGTGAAAAGGGTCCGCCTGCAGCTGCTCGTCGCCTCCGCCCTGGTGACCGCCGCGGCGGTGGCCTTCGTCGGGGTCATCGGCTTCGTCGGGCTCGTCGTCCCGCACATATTGCGCATCCTTATGGGACCGGACAACCGGCTGCTGCTCCCCGCCTCCCTCCTCGGCGGCGCGGCGTTCCTCATGATCTGCGACTACATCTCCAGGGTCATCGCGCCCAACAGCATCGGGATCCTGCCCATCGGCATCGTGACCGCCCTCATCGGCGCCCCCTACTTCATATACCTGTTGCGCAGAAGGCGCACCGAAGTGGGGTGGGACTGATGCTGGCCGTCAAAGACCTCTCCTTCAAGTACAAGGAAATGCCGGTGCTCGAGGACATCGACCTAGAGATCAGGAAGGGGGAGGTCATCGGCATCCTAGGGCCGAATGGATGCGGGAAGACCACCCTTCTAAAGCTCCTCAACCGCAACCTTCACCCTCAGGAGGGCAAGGTCCTGCTGGAGGGGACCGACCTGGAGGGGATGTCCAAGCGGAGGATAGCCAGGCACATCGCGGTGGTCCCGCAGAGCAACGAGATCCGGTTCGCCTTCACCGTGCGCGACATCGTCAGCATGGGAAGGATGCCCTTCCTGGACCGCTTCCAGGGCGAGTCCGCCGAGGACATGCGCATAGTGGACGAGGCCATGGAGAGGACCAACATCAAGGAGTTCGCCGACAGGGCGATCAACACCATGAGCGGGGGGGAAAGGCAGAGGGTGATAATCGCCAGGGCCCTGGCCCAGAGGCCGGAGGTCATCCTCCTCGACGAACCGACGCTGCACTTGGACATCAACCACCAGTTCGAGGTCCTGGACCTGGTCCACGAGCTCTCCCGGAAGGAGGGGCTGACCGTGGTCATCGTCTCCCACGATCTGCCCATGGTCGTCAAGTACTGCGACCGCATGGTGCTCATCCATGACCATAGGGTGCATGCCGTCGGCCCCCCCGAGGAGGTCCTGACGAGGGAGAACATGCGGACGGTGTTCAACATCGAGGCGGTGCTGACCTACGACGACATGCTCGGCTCCAACTGCGTGAAGATCCTCGGCTCATGCTCAGGTAGGCGCTGACACCGGGCGTCGATCGCTCCAGGCACCCGTCGGGGAAAGGTTCAAGAGGAGGCTTTTCTTGCTTAGGTCCATGCGGCAGCTCCTGCGGGGCAAGATCCACCGGGCCACGGTCACCGCCGCCGAGCCGGAGTACGTGGGAAGCATCGTCATCGACCAAGACCTCCTGGAAAGGGCGGACATCTGGGCCGGGGAGAGGGTCCTGGTGTCCGACGTGGACAACGGCGCCCGCTTCGAGACGTACGTCGTCCCGGGAAGGAAGGGGTCAGGCGTCATCAGTGTGAACGGGGCGGCCGCCCACCTGGTGAACGTAGGGGACAAGGTCATCATCATGGCCTTCGAGCTAACCGATCGCCCCATACCATCAAGGGTCGTGCTTGTGGACCAGGGCAACCGGTTCATCCGGAACCTGTAGCCCCCGCCTCGGCCCAAGAAAGCTTTATCTCCAACCATCCAATACTCGGCTAAAGGGATCCAATGGCGACCAGCGAGTTCGACAAGTTGATGAAGGACGGCTACAGGCTGATGGAGGAAGGGGAGTACTCCCAGGCCCTCTCCAAGTTCGACAAGGCCATCAAGGCCGACCCGGCCAACCCTGCGGCCTATCTTGCCAAGGCGGACGCAGCGGTGCTGGTCCCCAAGGTCTCCCAGGAGGAGGTCATCGCTCTCTATAGGAAGGCCTCCGAGCTTGATCCGGAGAACCCCTTCATCCTCCAGAGCTGGGGCGCCTTCTGCATGGACGTAGGGCTCTTCAACGATGCGGAGGCATGCTACAACAAGGCCGCCCAGATCGATCCCGAGAACGCCATCTACTATTATTCCGAGTTCGGGGTGGAGTATTACAAGAAGGCGTTGGTGGTCTATGAGCAGCGTCTTGACGAGCAGACGCGGGCGATCATCGCCAAGAAGGCGCTGAAGTACCTGCTCAAGTCCATCGACCTCGACGAGACCTCGGTCAAGAAGCTCCTCTGAACTCAGCCGAGCAGGCGCCGGTCGGGCAGCTCCCGGTGCCGGCGCTCGTCTTTCTTGTCCGGCGAGCAATGATAGCACAGATGCGCATACCTGTCGAAGTGCTCCAGGCACACCGGCCGCCCGCAGAGCGAGCAGCTGTACCTGGCCGGCTTGGAGCACAGCGAGCAGAGGCCCAAGACCTCCATGCTAATCCAATTGTCAGCGGTACTAGTAATAGCTTCCCTTCAGAGGATGCCCAGGGACGTCAGCCCCTCTAGGACGCCCTCCGCATGCGCGCCCTTCGTGACCAGGTCCGCCGCTCGCTTGGCCCTCTCCGAGGCGTTCCCTATCGCCACCCCAACGCCGCATTCCCGGAGCATGCGCTCGTCATTGTCCGCGTCCCCGAACGCCACGACCTCCGAGGCGTCCATCCCTAGGAGCTCGCAGGCCTTCCGCACCCCCGCCATCTTGCTATGCCCCACCTGCATCAGGTGGATGGCGAAGCCCGTGGCCTCCACCTCAATGGGCCATCCCCGCAGGGCCTCCCTGACCCCATCCAGGTCCACCTCGCGGACAAGCGCGACCTCGGTCCGGCGCCATTGGTCCGTGAAGAGGCGCCTTACCTCCGGCATCACCTCGCGCAGATGCTCGTACGCCTGCAGCGGGACCTCGTTGGAGAAGAGCGCGTACGTCCGGTCCTGATAGGAGACGATGCCCCCGTTCTCCGCCACCACCGGGCCCCGGAGGCCGATGAAGGTGGAGAGCCCATAGGCGATCGGGAGCACGTTCCCGCTCGCCAGCATCACCACGGCCCCGTTCTCCTGGGCCCTTCTGAGGACCTCGATCCCCAGGCACTGGATCCGTTTGGAGCTGTCCGTGATGGTGCCGTCCACATCGCACACCACCGCCTTGTAGCGCATCCTCACACCAGGTCAGCGCGGAGCTCTCCCAAGGTAGTGACCCGCTCGGCCATGGCGTTATGCTTGTGGATGGACTCCTCGCTCTCGCTCCGAACGGTCACCACAGTGTCGTCTGGAAGCAGGGGGTAGCGGTTCAATATGGCCGCCAGATTGTCCCGCACGACGTCCTCAACGAACTTGGGGTTGCGGTGGGCGGTGATGACCACATGCGCCTCCTCCGTCCGCTTGAGGATCTCGAACGTTGGGCTGGAGAAGGAGGACTCCACGATCTCGATGAGGTCGTCCGCCTCCACATCGAACTCCTCAGGGACCTCCAGCATGGCGGTGGTCACGTTCCTCTGGTTGTGGGTGATGGTGGGGAGGCACCCCTCCTTCTTCAGGGTGCTCCCCTGGAGTTCGTCCACGGTCTCCATGGCGCAGGGGCAGGCGGTCATGCCCACGACCTGGACGCCTATCATCTTCATCAGGCCGTTCCCGCGCTTGTGGGTGGCGCTGGCGATGAGCTTATAGGATTCGTTGCTCCGCCTTCCGGTGGGCAAGGAGCGTTCCAGGAAGTAATCGGCGCTCAAGCGCACCTCGGCGTAGGTGGCGTAATCATGCCGCTCCAGCAGCTTGCGGCATATATCGGCGGCAAGCACCTCGAGGCCCTTGATCGGACTGGCCACGCCCTGCTCCACTATCTCGGCGATGACCTCCAGGTTCCGGGAGAGGTGGGAGCCTCGCTGGGTCGAGGGAAGGTCCACGAAGACGTCTATCACGCAGGTGAGGCAGGTGTTCCGGCCGTCACGATGCACCTGCACCGGCTTCTTGACCCCGGTTACCCCCACGCGGGTCAGCTTGAACCCATTGGTAAGGTACCGGTTCTGAACATCGCTCTTGGAAATTCACATCACCGCCCCTCCAACGGGGAAACGACTTTATAGCTTAGCCCATCAACAGCTTTTTTGGTCAAACTGCATGATATTGGTGGATGGCGCTCTCAACAACGCTTTATACGCATTATAAAATCCCATACCGATGATATGCGGCCTTGACGAGGCGGGCAGAGGGCCGGTTATGGGCCCCTTGGTCGTAGCCGCGGTGATGGTGGAGGACGACGGCCCCCTCCGGGAATGGGGGGTGAAGGACTCCAAGCTTCTCGGTCCAGAGGAGAGGGAGCGTTTGTCCCACCTGATCATGGCGAATTCCTCCTGGAAGGTGGTGGTCATCGAGCCGGGGACGATCGACGGGCGCAAGGGGTCCACTTCCCTGAACACCCTGGAGATCAGGGCCTTCGCCTCCCTGCTGGACGAGCTCAGACCTCAGAGGGCGTACGTAGACGCATGCGACGTCAATGCGAACCATTTCAAGGCCGCGCTCACAAGGGCGATGAAGGGCAGATCGGAGCTTGTATGCGAGCACAAGGCCGACGTGAACTATCCGGTCGTGTCCGCCGCCTCGATCCTGGCCAAGGTGCGCCGGGATGAGGAGATGCGGCGCATAGCGGAGGAGCTGGGGGATGTTGGCAGCGGCTACTCCTCCGATCCCAAGACCAGGGCCTTCCTGGAAAATTGGATAAGGGAGAATGGGGATCTGCCCCCTCATACCCGGAGGTCATGGGCGACCGCCAAGGACCTGTTGGGTTCGTCCAAGATTTCTAAGCTTAGCGACTGGGAGTGACCCATGACGACCAAGGAGCATTTATTGAACGCCATCGCCAAGTTCAATGATCAGATGCAGAGCGACGCCCAGCTCCGGGAGGAGATCGGATCCCTAAGGAAATGCGTGAACATCGACCTCGGGACGGAGCACTACTCCTTCGTGCTCGAGGACGGTCGCATCTCGCAGCTCGAGGAAGGATTGCTCGAATCCCCGGACATAGTGGTGCGCTCGGACCCCCGTACCATCGACGACCTGTTCACTGGCAAGATGAAGCCGATGAAGGCCTGGGCGTTGCGCAAGGTCGTCATAAAGGGCTCCCTCGAGGACGTCATGAAGTTGCGCAAGTTCTTCTGAACCAGCCTGCCCCGGAGGGCAGAAAGGTTTATAACCGGCCTATGCATGATGGGGAAGCACCAAGCGGGGTAGGGTAGCCAGGACATCCCGTCGGGCTCATAACCCGGAGACCGGTCGTTCAAATCGACCCCCCGCTACCTTTCTATCAATCTCCATATATAGACTCGGTCATTCTCTCTCCCGCACATGAGGAAGGACGTTCTGATCATCGGCGGAGGCGCCACAGGGGCGGGGATCGTCAGGGACCTCGCCCTGCGCGGGGTCGAATGCGCCCTGCTGGAGATGGGCGACTATTGTCACGGGGCCAGCGGGGGCAACCACGGGCTCCTGCACAGCGGAGGGCGCTATGCCGTGACCGATCCGCCCTCCGCGACGGAATGCGCCAAGGAGAACGCCATCCTCAGGAGGACCGCGCCGTTCTGCATCGAGGGGACTGACGGGCTGTTCGTCTCCCTCCCAGGGGACGACCCCTCGTTCGCCGACCCCTTTCTAAAGGGCTGCAAGGGCAGTGGGGTCCCCGCCGAGGAACTCACGGCCAAGGAGGCCCTTTCGGCCGAGCCGGGGCTGAGCGCGGAAGCGCTCAGGTGCATTGCCGTTCAGGACGGGTCCATCGACCCCTTCGCGCTCGTCCAGGCGAACGTGGACAGTGCCCGGGAGGCCGGAGCCATGGTGCGCAACCACTGTCGTGTGACCGACATGGTGTTGGAGGGAGGGATGGTCGTCCGCGTCAAGGCCTTTGACAGGCGCAGCGGGGAGATCCTCACCATCGTGCCGGAGATCGTCATCAATGCCGCCGGGGCCTGGGCCCCACAGGTGGCGGCCATGGCCGGCTGCGAGGTGGCCATGGGACTGGACCAGGGAAGCATGCTGGTGGTGGACGGGAGGCTCTGCGGCCACGTGGTCAACCGTCTGCGCCCCCCCTCCGACGGGGACATCACCGTCCCTAACCACACCGCCACGGTGCTGGGCACCACCTCCCGGCCCGCTGCGTCGCCGGAGGACGTCGCCCCCTCCCGGAATGACATGGAACTCCTCCTGCGAGAGACGTCCGCAATGCTGCCCGCGCTCCGTCATTGCCGCGTGGTCCGGGCGTATGGAGGGGTCAGGCCCTTGCCGGGCAGGGGTGGGAGAGGGGCGAGCCGTACCTTCTCCCTGATCACGGACGAGAGAGCGGGTAATCTGCTCAGCGTCGTTGGGGGAAAGCTGACCACCTATCGGCTGATGGCGGAGAGAGTCTCCGACCAGGTCTGCAATGCCCTTGGCGTGCGGGCTGGATGTCGCACGCGCACAGAGCCGTTGGGGCCCCCGGTGGATGAGGCCGGAGGCTCGGTGTCCCTGGCCCGCCTGCGGCGCAAGTACGGCTTCAAGGCAACCACGGTCTCCCTCGCCGACCAGCGGATGCTGTGCTCCTGCGAGCAGGTCCTCCGGGCCGAGGCCCAGATGGTCCTGGCCGGGCCGGACGCCCTCGCCCTCTCGGACGTCATGCGCAGGACCAGGGCGGGCATGGGCTATTGCCAGGGGCTCGATTGCGCCCTCTCCCTCCAAGAGCTGATGATGGAAGCCGGAGGGACGGAGCCGTTGGCCTCCCTGACCGAGTTCCTGGAAGAACGGGAAAGGGGGCAAGCATTGGCCAGCGGCGACCAGCTACGGCAGGAGGTCCTCCGCAGGCACGTGCTGCGGGGCGTGTTTGGCCTGGGGGAAAGGGAATGAGCGAGGTGCTCGTGGTCGGGAGCGGGGCTGCCGGGCTGTTCTCCTCATGGCTGCTGGCCAGGGATGGCTGGCCGGTCATCGTGGTAGGGAAGGGCACCCCGTCCTCCGCCATGTCCACCGGCTGCCTAAGGAGGATGCCAGAGGCGTGCCATGAGAAGGCCCTCAACTTCCTGGCCGACGAGGGGATGCCGATGGTGACGGGGGAGCGCACCGGGATAAGTAAGCTCGGGACCCCTTTTGAATGCTGGCTATCGCCCTCTCATTCCACATGGGGCCCCGAAGGGGCGCCAGGCAGCGTGACGGTCGTCGGCTTCCAGGGGCATCCCTCCCTGCATCCGAACCTCATCTCCTCCGTCCTCGGCCATCGGGGGATAAGGGCAAGGCCGCTGACGCTCCCCTCGACCCTCCCCCCGGACATCCCCCTGACCGCACTCTTCAGGGACGAGGGGGCGTGGGAGGGAGTGGCGACCGAAGTGCAAAGGACCGAGGGCGGGACGGTGCTCCTCCCCGCGTTCCTTTCGAGACGGGACTATTGGAGATTGGACTGGCTGGAGCGCCGGTGCGGAAGGACGGTGCTGGAGGCGGTCACCCCCCTGGAGGCCCCGGGCCAAAGGCTCCTGGATCTCATGCGCGCCAGGGCGATCGAGGCCGGGGCCAGTATCTGGGACGGAAGGACGGTCACGTCCCTGACGGTCGAGAACGGCTCGGTCCGCACCGCCATTGTGCGGGGCGGCCTCGAGGTCCGGGAAATGGAGGTGGGGGCGTTGGTCATGGCCACCGGCGGGGCGTTGGTGAACGGGCTCGGCCTGAACGGGAGGGAGCTTGCGGACCCGTTCACCGCCTTCAAGGTGCTGGACGACGGTGACGTCCTGAGGGGCGGATACGCGACCGAGAAAGGCAGGCTTGTCTCCAGGTCAGGGAACGTGGTCAGGAACGCCGCAGGGGCCGGGGACTGCGTCCGCGCCCCATGCAAGGGCTACGGAGATGGGCTCCCCCACGCATTCGAGAGCGCCTGGACGGCGGTCAAGGCCCTGGAGGGCGCATGACCGATCACGGATGCATCAAATGCGGCAGCTGCCTGAGGGCGTGCCCAGTCCTGAGCGACCCGAACGGGACGGGGTTCCCTGGGCCGAGGACGGTCGGGGTGGACGTCCCGCGCTTCCCTGAGCGGGGGAGGATCGGGGAGCGGGCGCTGATGTGCACCATGTGCCATGCATGCGAATGGGCCTGCCCCTCCGGACTGGAGATCACAGGGGCCATGCTCCAGCTCAGGGCGGAGGTCTCCCCCGGCCTCCAGCTGCCTGGGCATCTCCGGATGAGGGAGAACGTCCGTTCCTTCGGCCGCGCCGTTCGCACGGAGTTCACAGGCTGGCGGGAGGAAGGCAATCGCACGCTGTACTTCCCGGGCTGTATCGGCCTCGGCCCCCTCGCCGCCATGACCACCACGGCCTCGTCCCTGCTGACGGCCCTCGGCATCGAGCACGACATATCGAGCAGGGCGGTCTGCTGCGGCTCACCGCTCCTCAAGGTGGGCGCGTTGGCGGAGGCCAAGGCCCTCCAGCACCGCAACATGGAGACGCTGGCGGCCTACGAGCGCGTGATCACCTCCTGCCCTGGCTGCACCTATCAGCTTCGGGAGGTCTACGGGGTGAGGGCGGAGCACATGGTGGAGGTCCTTAAGGCCAAGGATCTCCGTTCCAAGGTGAGGGGAAAATGGGCGCTCCAGCTCCCTTGTCATCTCAAAAGGGGGCTCAGCCCGTGGAGCGCCGAGGCCCTGGTGCATGTCCTGACTGGGGCGGGGGTGGACATCGTCCGCCTCCCGGTGGAGGACCGCTGCTGCGGCGGAGGCGGAGGGATGCTCGCCGGCTTCCCAGCCACCGCCAGATCAATGGCCCATAACAAGGCGGACGCATACCGCGCCGCAGGGGTAGAGGGGGTCATCACGGCCTGCCCGTTCTGCGCCCTCAACCTGGGGCGGGAGGGGCTCAGGGTCCTGGACGTCAGCGAGGCCGTTCACGCTGAAAAGATGAGATAGCATCAAATATTGAATGCACATTAGAACGGCCTGGATGAAGAAAGCGCTATGTTTTACATGTCTGCATCGTGAGAACAGGCCCGAGCTAGGGGTCAACGATCAGCTGATCTACTGTCGCAAGAAGGAGATGGTGGTCCGTCCGAAGGGGGAATGCCCGTTGTACTCCAGAGCGACCGCCCGTGCGGTGCAGGAACTCAACCGCGCCCTGTACGGGACCCTGGAAGAGGTAGAGGATTGATCACTTCCATTCCAGCACCGGGGAGGGAGCGTCCTCCCCACCAGGGGCTATCTCGAACGGGACCCATCGCCCGGGCACGGACATCCCCAGCATGTGGCGCACCCTCAGCATCCTGTTGAGGTCCGCATCGAAGCGAAGCTCGATGACACCGTCCGCCAGCGCCACCAGATGGTTCACGGCCTTCTCATCATGCACCCCGTCATAGACGGACACGATGGCCGTACCGTACTCGCTCTTGATGCGCGACGCGCTGATCTGAAAGAATTTCAGGACCACACTTGGCTGGTTGTAGAGGAACATCGTTGACAGAGTGTGCATGAACACCCTCAGCGGCCTTCGCTCCTCCTCATAGATCGAGGCAATGTTGAACATGATGCCTTCCAGGTCATGGATCCGCCGGACCTTTTCCCGATCGCCGTTCTCCATTCCGTTAGCGGAGCCCAGAAGCCCTGAATGATAGTCGATGATGTAGAGCCCCTTCCCAAGGCCCCCGAGCGGTATCCCGAAGCGCTCCATTAATTTGAGGAGGTCTGCGGGAAGCAGATCCATGGTCACGAAGACCACCGGCTCCCCCGCCTCAACGTACTCCTTGACCATGCCCATCTGGAACTCCAGCATTCCCACCCCAGGGGTTCCCAGAATCAGAACGGAGCACATCGCGGGCAGATTGGTCTTGAACATCTCTCTCCCTCACACCAGCGGGGTCAGGGACATGCACCCTCCCCGGGGACGTTCCTCCACGGTCAGCGCAAAGCACTCGGTGAACGGCTCGATGCCGTAGAGCACCACCGTCCCTCCGAGCCTGTCCACCTTGAGATGGACGGTCGCCAGGTCGGCCAAGCGGTCGGTGGAGCGGCTCGTTGGGGAGGTGAGACCGACAAAGGCCCCCCCGTTGCGCTTCACCGAAGCCAGATGGTCCACGAGCCCCTCCATCACATCCCCGCCATAGATGGATTCCAGGGAATCGAACCCCATCAGCGACAGGAAGGGCTGGAGGGCCCCATCGAGACTGTAGGCGATGTTCCTCCACCGGAGGTCGTCCGAGACCCGACTGCCCTCGACGGCCATGACGTACCTCTCACTGCCCAGGTCCATCTGGGAGGCCGGTTCCATCACCCTCACCGCCCTCTCCATCTCACTGTCGTCCAACGCCCCTTGCAGGAGCGCCCGGGCATTGGCCCCGCCTTCCTTTCGGAGGGGCAGCCACAGCACCCCCCTCCCGGCCTTGGCAAAGCTGGAGACAAGGCATCTTTCCAGTATCCCGCTCACGACGGGGGGGAGCCCTGTGCCCAGCTCGATCAGCGCCACGGTCCCAGGGGCCAGTCCTCCGGTGATGGAATCCAGGTCCTCGATCCCGTAGGACATGCGACCGGGTGGTTCCACTGGAGCGGTCCACCCCCCCTTCGTCCCATCGCCCCGGCCCCAATCGGCCCCGAAGCACCTGAACCTCCCCCCTTTCAAGCTGAACAGGTACAGAGGCTGTTGGACCTCGCAGCCCCGCAGCTTCATGAGGGCCATCTCCCGGACCGTCCGGCGCTCGTGCTCGACCCGGCTGCATTCCACCACCCCGTCCCCCAAATAGTCCAGCATATGATCGTTGCTCTCCAGGACGAAGAGGGCGCCCGCCCCCTGCCCCTCCACGAGGTCGCACTGGAGGGCCATCATCAGCGCCCGGCATTCCAGCTCGTAGCGGTCCGCCAGGGCGTCGATGCTGTCGATGATGACCAGCGCTCTCCCTCCCTCCTTCTCCACGAGTTCGTAGAGCCTTTCGAGATCGGGCATCCTCCGCCCGATGGACACGGTCATCTCCCGCCGGGGAAGGACCATCTCACTGGCTCCCAGACCCTTGAGCCTTCCCAGTCCGGAGCGGGGATGCGACCCCACTCCCTCCCGGGTCAAGGTCCTTTCGGCCAACCAGGGAAACTGTCTAAGCAGGGCGGCATCCGAGACCCTGGTGGAGAGATAGTGCACCTTCCGGCGGTCGTAGAACTCGTCGGCCACCTGGAGCGCGAAGGTCGTCTTTCCCGTCCCGGCGTTCCCACGCACGATCAGGGAATGCCCGCCCGGGGCCTCCAGGAACTGGACCACCTCGGTCGGAAGCATGAAGCGCGTTGGGTCGGGCATTCGGTCTCCCTCTCCGCCCCACCAACATCGTTTGTTAAACAACTTTCCTCTCCATTATCAATCCTAGGAAATCAGCGAAGGATGAAAAAAGATTAATTAATGGCCACATGGATGGCTATGCCCAGAGGATTGATGATGAAAGCTGTCGTTCTGGCGGCCGGCGAGGGGAACAGGCTGCGTCCGTTCACCGTTTCCCGGCCCAAGGTCATGATTCCCATCGGGAATCGTCCCATCCTGGAGTACGTCGTTCGTGCCTTGGCCTCCAACGGCATAACGGACATCATCCTGGTGGTGGGCTACATGAAGGAGCGCATCATGTCCTTCTTCGGCAATGGCGCGCGCTTCGGGGTGCAGATCTCCTATGCCATCCAGGAGAAGCAGCTGGGCACCGCCCACGCCGCTCTGGCAGTGAGGGACCAGGTCCAGGAGGAGTTCATCATGGTGGCGGGGGACAACATCATCGACGCCCAGGCCATCGCCGACCTCCTGGGGCACGGGGACGGCATGGCCATGTTGGTCACCGAATCGGAAATGCCCTCCAAGTACGGGGTGGTCCATATAGAGGGCGGAAGGGTGGTCGACATCATCGAGAAGCCGGACAAGAAGGTAGGCAACATCATCAACACGGGTATCTACCGCCTGCCGCCGAGCATCTTCGATCATTTGGAGAAGGGGGTGATGGCCGGCAGGTCCGGCATCACCCATGTGCTGCACGGCTGCCTTCCCAAGATCAAGATGGAGGCGGTGCGCTCCACCGGGCGGTGGATGGACGCGGTCTATCCCTGGGACCTAGTCCGGCTGAACGAGTACGCCTTCAGCATGGCGGGCCAGGAGACCTCTGGGACCATCGAGGCCGGGGTTACCATGCGGGGCCCGGTGCACGTGGGCGCTGGAAGCAGGATAAGGGCCGGCTGCTACATCGAAGGCCCCGTTTCCATCGGCGAGGGGTGCGAGATCGGCCCCTACGTGACGATCTTCCCGACCAGCAGCATCGGCAATGGGGTGAACATCGCCCCCTTCACGACGATCGACAGCTCCATCATCATGAACAACGTCTCCATCGGCTCCCACTCCCACATATCCAGGGCGGTCATCGATGACGGATGCCGCATCATGACCGGCCTCTCCGCGCCCTCCGGCCTCGCCCAGGTAAAGGTGGAGGACGACTTCTTCAAGGTGGAGAGGGCGGGTAGCATGGTGGGGGAGTTCACCCAGATAGGTCCCAGGGTGGTGCTGTCCGCCGGCGCGATCGTAGGCGCCAACTGCCGGGTAGGGGACGGCGCCAAGGTCAGCGGGACCCTCGAGGACAGGAGCATAGTGGTCTGATGTGTGGCATCATGGGCTATTCGGGGCATCGCAGGGCGTCGGAGGTCCTTGTGGAGGGACTCAAGCGCCTGGAGTACCGAGGCTACGACTCGGCGGGAGTGGCCATGGTCGAGAACGGTCGGCTGGCAATGGTCAAGAGGCAGGGCGAGCTGGACGTCCTCCAGGGCGCGCTGCCGAGGCTCGAGGGCAGGACCGGCATCGGGCACACTCGCTGGGCCACCTGCGGGCGGCCGTCCGACCGCAACGCCCACCCTTTCCTCTCCTGCGATGGCAAGCTGGCCATAGTGCACAACGGCATAATAGAGAACCATTCGACGCTGCGAAAGAGGCTGGAGGCGGAAGGCCATCACTTCACCTCCGAGACCGACACGGAGGTGGTAGTGCACCTTCTCGAGGGTCATTTCAGGGGCGATCTCCGTCAGGCCATGGCCGACACCCTCAAGGAGATAAAGGGTACCTATGCCATCGCGGCGGTGCTCGAAGGCAGCGAGGAGATCGTCGCCGCCCGCAAGGAGAACCCCCTTGTGATCGGCCTCGGCGTCCAGGAGAATTTCCTGGCTTCGGACGTCACTGCCCTCCTTAGCTATACCAACAAGGTCCTTTACGTCATGGATGGGGAGACCGTGTCCCTTACTCCCAATGGAGTGGCCATATTCGACAGCGAGGGGGCCCAGGTCAAACGCGAGCCCTCCTTGGTGTCCTGGTCCGCCGAGGATGCCCAGAAGGGAGGGTTCGAGCACTTCATGCTCAAGGAGATATTCGAGGGGCCGAACGCCATCCACAACACACTGCTGGGGGCATTGGACCTCATCGAGAACGGGGAGGTCCTCCCGCGCACAGACTTCCAGTCCGTGAAGCTGGTGGCCTGTGGCTCCTCCTATCATGCGGCCATGGTAGGCAAGTACGCCATGGAGGAGTTCGCCGGCGTGCCGACCACCCTGGAACTGGCCTCGGAGTACCGATACTCGCCCGGCGCCCGGGAGACGCCATTGGTCATCCTCATCACCCAGAGCGGGGAGACCGCCGACACGCTCGCCGCCGCCAGGGAGGCCAGGCGCAGGGGGTGCCACACTCTGGCGGTGACAAATGTGGTCGGCTCGACGATCACCAGGGAGGTGGACGAGGTGCTGTACACCCGCGCTGGGCCGGAGATAGGGGTGGCGGCCACGAAGACCTTCCTCACCCAATTAGTGGCCATGTACCTGGTGGCCATACGCATCGGCTATGGGAACGGAACGCTGAGCCATGACTCCATGCGCAGCGCGCTATCCTCCCTCAGGCAATCCTCCAACATGGTGCAGTCAGTGCTCAACCGCACTCACAGCATAGAGGAGGCGAGCCGCATGCTGGACAGGGCAGGTCATTGCTTCTTCATCGGGCGCAACATCAACTACCCGACGATGCTGGAAGGCGCCTTGAAGCTCAAGGAGATCTCCTACATCCATGCCGAAGGGTTCGCCGCCGGGGAGCTGAAGCATGGCCCGCTCGCCCTGTTGGATGCCACCACCCCTGTCATCGCCGTCGCCATAAAGGGGGACCATACCTACGAGAAGATGCTCGCCAACATCTCCGAGGTGGCGGCCAGGGACAGCCCCGTCCTAGGGATAGGGGTGGAGGGGGACACCGACCTGGGAAGGCTCTGCGAACGGATGATAGCCATTCAGCCGGTCGAGCCGGTATTCTCGCCCCTCCCCGTCACCGTAGCCCTGCAGGCCCTCGCCTATTACGTGGCAAGGCGCCGCGGATGCTCCATCGACAAGCCTAAGAACCTGGCCAAGAGCGTCACCGTGGAATGATCATACCAGCCGCTCCGGGCAAAGGTCACGACGGGAACAGCCGGCGCACTTCCCGGGGCGGTTGTGATTGCGATGCACATCCCCGGTTCGCATGAGGGCGCGCATCTCCTCCAGCTTCTCCAGGAGGATCCGCTCGAGTTCGGGGTCGAACTCTATCTCATGCTCCTCCTCCCCGTAGCGCAGGAGTCCATAGGGAGGGCGCCTACCGGAATCCTCGGCGATGAGGAGGCAGTAGGCCGCCACCTGGAGGATGTGCGAGAACAGCGGCCCCTTCGGGGTCCTCCCCGTCTTCAGGTCCCCCGGGATGAGCTGTCCGTTGATGTCCAGGACGAAGTCGGGGCGGCCGCTCAGTCCGTACCTCTCAGAGTAATAGAGCGGGGAGTCATCGGTCCCGACGTACCGGACCTCCCCCTCCAGTCCCTCCTCGTCCTTCCGGTCCTCGACCTGCCTGGAGGTCGAGAGCGAGATGTAGAGGGCAACAGAGGCGGCGATGAGCCATACCAGGGCCAGGACCTCCATTATCATCGATACGGCCGGGTCAGCCTCGAAAAGGTTCCCGATGTTCATGGCCACGACCATGAGCACGAGCCCAAGGATGGCCACGGTCTGCCAGCGACGGACCTCGATTATCGCGCGCCCCCTCTGCGCCGACAGGTACAGCATGGCGATCACCGCGAAGAACCAGATTATGCTTAGGAGCGGCAGCAGCCAATCCCCGTCGGTGGTCCCGGTGGCCCTCATGAGGGAGATGCCGGTGACCGCCAGGACAGTGGCCACCAGGGAGAAGAGGAAGACCATCCTCTCCCAGTCCCAGGCCCTTTGCTCCATCTGACGGATGCGGCGGTACTCCTCCGCCTTGTTCCTGTGGACAAGCTCCCCGCGCTCCTGCTCAGGCGTGTGGGACTGGAACGTCCTGCCCAGCCACCAGCTGAGCGGACAATAGCCATACCGCTCCAGATCGCTGGCGGAGATGACCTCGTCCCGGTCCATGGGCTAAAATATGGATGGCTGGTATATAATGGGTGTTGGGCCGTCAGTCCGCGCACCGGCAGCTCAGCCCGGTCAGCGAGGAGTCCGAGATGAAGACCCCGTCCTCCATGGTTATCTCGTCGACGAAGCCGAACCAGTAGACGACCAGGCCTTGGCCGAACAGCTCCACATAGGGGGAGAGCTGCTTCCTGGTGTTCTTGTTGACCTCCACGCGGTCCCCGAAGGTGGCCTTGGACTCTATCCAATTTACCTTCCATCCATTGACCAGGATGGGTCGGTCCAACAGGGCATCCGGGGTCTTGGGGTACTCCCCGCGCAGGTCCTTCTCCGTTCGGAACCCGATCCCCTGGGAGGTCAGCCAGTCCTGCAGGTTCTTCTCTCCCCACTGTCCACGCTGGTACTGCTTCTCGGTCCCCTCCGGGGAGTAGATGATGTCAGCCGCGATTATCTCCTCTATCTGCGTGCGCAGATCGGGGTCCTGAATGCTCTCTGGGTCCCTCACAAGGCTCCAGAACTGCTTCTTGGACCGTCCCGCCTCTTGAAAGATCATCAGGCCGGTCAGGATGGGCGGGAACTCATAGCGGCGCGCTATCTCCAGGATGGACTCCCCGCTCTGCCAGGATCTGACCATCCTCCTTCCGTTCCGCTGGACCTTGTAGTATTTTTTGGTTGTCTCCCGCACCGTCCGCTGGGTGTAGATGACGGTAAGGAGCTCGCGGTCCAAGCAGAGATCCTTGGAGAGCGCATCGATATCAGAGGGTTCCTTCAATCGGTCATACAGGTATTTGAAATCCTCATTCTTCATCCATTTCAACCTTGGCGCCTTTTGTAGACATAGGAACATATATAATTGTTATGGGGTTGGCGCCCCTCGCGGGCCGCGTCTCTAAGGGCTCGATAGATTAAAATCCGCGAATCCCATGTATGAGATCCATTGGGATGGAGCCCTCTGGAGGAACACCATGGACCTGAGCGATTTCCTGGCATCGGAGAACGGCCCCGCCTGGCTGCCGGCCAGTGTGGCGGAGGCCCGTAAGCTCGTCTACATCGGTCAATTGTTCGCCCTGATCTTCTCGGCCATTGCGTTGTTGGCGGGGATCATCGCCATCATCAGCGGTGAGTTCGGAGGGGGCATCTACTCCCTGGTGGCGGCCGGCCTGGGCGTGGTGGTCCTGCTGATGGTCAAAGGAAACGTGTTCGCCAACCTGGACCAGGGCAGGTTCAAGCAGGCCAGCGATGCCCTGTTGGTCTGGACCATCGTAGGGTTCTTCGTCTACATCATCCCCGGGCTGATCATGCTGTTCGGCTTCCTCAAGCTGCAGGAGATCTTCCAGCCTCAATACCAGCAATATCAGGCACAGCCCGCTCAATCGGTCCCGGCCCCTGAGCAGCCCGCCCCCGTCCCGCCCGCTTCAGCCCCTGAGCCCCCCGCCCCGCAACCGCAATCGGTCCCACCCGAGGGGGCTCCCGTCCAGGAGCACAAGGAGAAGAAGGTGGAGATGACCAAGTGCCGGAAGTGCGGCGTCAACTACCCCGCCTTCATGCACAATTGCCCGAACTGCAATGAGCCCCGCCATTAGGCGGGGCCCGGAAGACGATCTCCCCGCCCCTCTCGATCAGCACGATGCGATGATAAGGGATATGCGCCTCCCCCACGACGAAGAACGACCTTCCCAGTTCCGTAATGTCCTCTCCCATGACCGAGGCCAGGCCCCCCGGGGCCCCCCGGTGGATATAGGTGACCACGACCCCGTCCAGGCCCCCGGCCCCCCACCGCAGCCTGTTCAGCGCCTCCCTGGGAAAGGTCATAGGCGAACATCGGAAGGAAGGGGCAAAAGGTTTTTGCATGTTAAAAGCTGAATCGCACCCATGGGCAGGACGGAGATCATAGGCCAGCTCGTGGACGTGATCGAGGGGGGCATAGCCCCCGCCAAAGTGGTCATGGAGGAGGGCAGGTTCACGGAGGTGACGCCGCTGCCAGAGGCGCCCAGGCGGTTCCTCCTGCCAGGGCTGATCGATTCCCACATCCACATCGAGTCCTCCCAGCTCTGCCCTTCCCGGTTCGCCGAGGCGGTGGTGCCCCACGGCACCACAGCGGTGGTCTCGGACCCGCACGAGATCGCCAATGTGCTGGGGATGAAGGGCATCGAGTACATGCTGGAGGATTCATCCAAAGTGCCACTGCGCATCTACCTCACCGCCCCCTCATGCGTGCCTGCCACCCCCTTCGAGCGCTCCGGGGCGGCGATCGGCGTGGCAGAGATCGAGTTCATGCTCAAGGACCCCCGCTTCGTTGGTCTGGGGGAGGTCATGGACGTCCAAGGGGTCCTCACCGACGACCCGCGCATCATTTCGAAGATCAAGGCGGCCAAGGCGTTCTGGAAGGGCATCGACGGGCATTGCCCCGGCCTGACAGGCACCAATCTGGTGAAGTACATCAATGCGGGGATCCGAACGGACCATGAGAGTCTCACGGCCGAGGAGGCCGAGGAGAAGTACTTCCTGGGGATGTGGGTCCAGGTGCGGGAGGGGAGCGCCTCCCAGGACCTGCGAACGCTCATGCCCTTCGCCAAGGGCCACGAGTGCATGCTGGTCTCCGACGACCTCAGGGCGGAGGACATTGTCAACGGGCATATGGACGTCCTGCTCAGGAAGGCGGTGGCCCTGGGGATGCCCCCCCTGCACGCGATCAGAGCGGTCACCGCCTGGCCAGCCTGGCATTACGGATTGGCCGGGGGGAGCGTCGCCGTGGGCCGCACCGCCGACCTCGTGGTGGTCGACGACCTACACAGCTTCAACGTCCTTGAGGTGTACATAGGCGGAACTAAGGTCGCGGAGCGCGGCACCGCCCTCTTCACGGCGACGCCCCGGGCCAATGGCCTTGGGATCTCGCCTAGGGCCCTGCACGGCCAGGACCTCCTGCTCGAGGCCAAGGGGGAAAGGGCAGCCGTCAGGGCGATCGAGGCCTATCCGAACCGGATCCAGAGCGGCGGGCTGGTCACCGAGCTGCCCATACGCGAGGGACGTGTCCGAGCCTCACTGGAGCAGGACGTGCTCCACCTGGCCTTGGTGAACCGCTACCTGGACGAGCGGCCGGTGCTGGGCTTCATCAAGGGTTTCGGCCTGAAGCGGGGGGCCATGGCAACCAGCGTCTCGCACGATTGCCACCACCTCCTAGCGGTCGGGGCATCGGTCGAGGACATGGCCATGGCCATCAATGCCGTGTCCCGGGCCGGTGGGTTCGCTGTGTGCGACAACGGAAAAATGAAAACGCTTCCCTTGGAGGTGGCCGGGCTCATGAGCGTCTCCCCTGCGGGTACCGTCGCGCAGCAGGAAGCCCATCTGCTGGCCATGCTCAATGAAATGGGGTGCAGGCTTCCCGCCCCCTTCATGACCCTCTCGTTCCAATCGCTCCTGGTCGTGCCGGAGCTCAAGATAGGGGACCGCGGATTGTTCGACACCGTGCGCATGGAGTTCGTTCCCGCGGTCCTCTGAAGGAGAAGCGTTATCTTCCCGTAGAGCGGTCAAGGGCCGTTACCACGGGGGGTATCATGGACAAGGTGGAGAGCTTCAAGTGCCGGATATTGACCTGGGACGAGATCGCTCATTGGACCGAGGCGGTGGCGTACGACATCGCTGACAACGGCTTCCGCCCGACGGTCGTCATCGGGCTCACCCGCGGAGGGTGGGTGCCGGCCAGGGTGATCTGCGACCATCTGCAGGTGAAGAGGCTGTACGCGGTGAAGACCGAGCACTGGGGGGTGACCGCCAACCACGACGGGAGGGCGTTGCTCACCCAAGAGCTTAACGCCAGCATTGAGGGCGAATCGGTCCTGATCGTGGACGACATCACCGACACGGGGGAGAGCCTCATGCTGGCCGAGAAGCACCTGGGGCAGATGGGGCCCAAGGAGGTCCGCACGGCCACGCTCCTCCACATCACCCATTCCAAGAAGCGCCCCGACTATTACGAGGTGGAGGTGCCAGAGGAGGACTGGACATGGTTCATCTTCCCCTGGAACCTTCATGAGGACCTCCGTACCCTGCTCCCGAAGACGCTGCATACGCCGCAGACGGTGCTGGGCATCCAAAAGGGCTTCAAGGAGCAGTTCCAGATAGACGTCCCTGAGGACCTCGTCCGTCGCACCATAAGGCATCTGGCCGCTTCCGGGAAGATCAGGAAGGAAGGGGCGAAGTGGCACAGGGTCGACGCCGGGGAGGCCCTCGTCCCGAAGTAGGGCCGAGGACGCACAGGGCGTTCAATGCCATCGGACGACCAGGGCATCGGGGCGCAACCGCGGCGATCACCGTCTCCTCAATCCCGGGCCTCGGGAAGGGCCTTGGGGAACGGTCCCCTGTGGAGACGGTTCTTCATGCCCGTGGTCCTCCCGGGGATCGCTTGGAGGGGTCGTCTTGACGGGCGCATGATTAATTGGTGGCCGGGGCATATACCGCCCGAGGCGCATGCTGGAGAGATTGAAGGAAAGCCTGGAGCGCAGCGATGTGGTGCGCTTCGGCGAATACCAATATTTCGTGCATCCCATCACCGACGGCATCCCAGCCATGGACCCCAGGGTCCTCGAGGAGGTGCTAGACCGCATCTTCGACATGATGCCCATGGACGTGGACTACCTCGTGGGAGCGGAGGCCATGGCCATCCCGCTCATCGTGCCCCTCTCGCTGATGACCGGGATCCCGTACAATGTGGTGCGCAAGCGCAGGTACGGCCTTCCAGGGGAGGTCAGCGTCCGCCAGACCACTGGGTACTCGGAGAAGGAGCTGTTCATCAACGGGCTGAGGAAGGGTGACCGCGTCATCGTCATGGACGACGTGGTGAGCACCGGCGGCACGCTCCGGGCTATCGTGAAGGCGCTCAGGGCCATGGGCGTGGAGGTGGCCGACATCATAGTGGTGATCAGGAAGACCGACAGGCTCGAGGAGCTGGAAAGGGATATCCGCCAGAAGGTCAGGACCCTGGTGAGCGTAGAGGTGAGGGACGGCCGGGTCCATGTGCTTCCCTGAACCGGCGTCCCACCGCACGTCGGCGGGAACGTGATCGGGGCCGGGGTCGCAATGCGCGCTGTCCCTCATCAAGGCCGAGACATTCCCTTCCCTGTTCAATGATGAGCGGTCCCCCACCCCGGCCCCCGCGAGGTCCTCCCTCTGCCTAGGAAGGGCATGCATGCCGCACAACGACATATGAACCTCGGCGCAGAGGGCGGTAAGGCTCACTGCAACCGTTCCCCTATTCATCCCACGCTCAACTGGTACCATATGCTCGGTGCGGACCTCCTGCTCCTGCTCTACTTCACCCTATTCGGGATGGGCCTCGGGGCGTTGTCCGGCCTGGCGCCCGGAATACATGTGAACACTCTCGCCGCCCTCCTGATGATCGGTGCCCCCGCCCTGATCGCCCCTCTTGAGGGGCTGTGCCTCTCGGTGGGCTGCGCGCTCTCCCCGGCCCTGCTCCTTGCCTGCGCGATCCTGTCGGCGGCGGTCTGTCACTCCTTCCTGGACTACATACCGTCGCTGATCATGGGCGTGCCGGACGAATCGGAGTGCCTCTCCGTCCTCCCCTCCCACCGCCTGCTGCTGGAGGGAAAGGGGATGAACGCCCTGCAGGCGGCCGCCCAGGGAAGCCTGGTGGGAGCCATGGCCGGTCTCATCGCCCTGCTCCTTCTCCCTTTCGTCCACGCTGAGGCCGGGGAGGCCCTGGAGCGGATCTCCCCCTTAGTTCCGTGGATACTGCTGCTCATCCCCTTCCTCCTCTTCTGGGCGGAGAGCGGGAAGGCCGATCCCAAGGCGCAGCTGGACATGCGCGCCGGCCGTGCGATGCCGACCAATGTCATCTCCTTGAAGAGGCACGTCCCGGTGCACGGCGACTCCGCCAGGGTGATCGGGACCGTGCGCAAGCGGCGGGGAAGGTGGACCGTATGGACGCCCGCGCAGTCCTTCGTCATCCGCGGCAGGGGATTGAAGGAAGGCCATCAGCTGCTCCTAGGTCAATGGACCGTCCGCAGGGACAGGCTGCCGCTCATCGGCTGGTCCGCGCTCCTTTTCCTGTGCTCCGGCGCCCTGGGCATCATGGCCATGGACGGCCTTGTGCCGGGCCAGGACATCTGGACGGGGATGGAGGGCAACATGCTCATGCCCCTCTTCACCGGGCTCTTCGGCCTTCCCCTGCTCATCGGATCCTCCCGGGGCCGCATGCCTGAGCAGAGCGGAGAGGCGGGCGCGCCCCCGTCCGTGACCGGGGCGCTGAAAGGGTCCTTCATGGGCGGGCTGGTGGGATGGCTGCCGGGCGTCACGGCAACGGCCGGCGCGGTACTGACCACCATGCTCCCCGCTCCCGCGCGGGGCCGGAGGAGTTCATCTGCACCGTGTCCGCGGTGGGCACCGGGGCGGCGGTGCTCGGCCTGGGGACCCTTGTCCTTCTCGGGAAGGGGAGGAGCGGCACGCTGCTTGCTATGCAGGGGGTCGTGCCCTCGCTCTCGGTCGAGGACCTGCCGGCGCTGTTCCTCTGCATCCTCATATCGTCCCTTGTATCATACTCCCTCACCATGCGCCTGGGCAGGAGGCTCCTCCTGCAGGCCCAGGGGCGGGACCTTACGGCGCTGAACAAGGGCGCGCTGGTCGGCATGGTCGTCCTCTCCTTTCTCCTGGCAGGCCCAGGTGGCCTGCTGCTCCTGCTGCTCTCCACCCTCCTGGGGATGGTGCCTGGAAGGGTCGGCGTCAGCAGGGTGCACCTCACCGGCTGCCTGCTGTTCCCCATCCTCCTTCACTATTTCGCCCCGTTCCTGCGGTAGAACTCCCCCAATCTGACCTGGCCGAGATCGAAGGGCGAGAGCAGCTCGCCGGCGGCCCGGAACAGCAGTTCCTCGTACCGTCCGGCGTCGTACCCCTCCGTCCCCTCCAGAAACTGCGCCACCTTCACCTCCTTCCCGGGGGTCAGGACGAACTCGACGGCCTCCCCGGGCGGTGTGCGGAAGCCCCGGTCCTCCAGCTGGCATAGCGCGCGGAACTGGTCGTTCCTCTGCCGGTACTCGCTCAGCTCCCGCGTTATGCGCTTCGAAAGCACCAGTTTCTCCAGCGGCGTCTCCATGTCCCTGAGGTTCCGTACGAACGTATCCAGAACATCCAGCGCCTCCGGGATGCGATGACGGAATCCTTCGGCATCCTCTCCCAGGGCCAATCTGTCAAGCATGCCCTGCTGCAGTTCCCTGGCTAGCGTGCAAGTGTCCCTTCTGCGGAGGGCTATGCCACGTACCTTCAGCTCCCCGTCCTGGAAGGCGCCATAGTAACGGTTCAGTGCCCCGGCGCCATTGGTCAGGTTCGGCAGGAAGACGATCCACTTGTACTCCCCGTCCCAGACCAGCGGTATGCCCATGCGCTGCCCTATCTCCCGGCAATAGGCCTCGACATCTCCGTTCCCCTCCAGCCACAGCGAGTCCACGATGCCGTGCAGGATCCGGAAGCCGCGGTGCTCGGCCACCTCCGCCGATCTGAGCAATATCTCCCGGCCATAGGCGGTGATGGCCTCGTGGCACTCGATACGGCCGAAGCGCGCGTTCCTGTAGCCCGTGTAGCCGAAGCAGGTCACCAGTACCCACTTGAGCACCTTGGCCCGCTGGTCGTAAATGGCGCTCCTGCACCCCCCCTCCCGCTTCAGCCGCTTGAGGGCGATGCGCCGGCGGACGAGGGGCTCCAGCACCCTGCCTAGCAACCCTTGGCGCTTGGTGCAGGTCCAATAGCCAAGGCCGGGAACGGGCTCCCCGCCATCCGAACAGCATTCACAGTTCAGCGTCTCCGGGGAGATGTTGTGACGGACCATTATGCTCGGGTACAGCGAGGTGAAATCCACCTCCTGGACGCGTTCATGCAGCCCGACCTTCGGCTCGTAGATGAGGCCGCCCCGGTCACAGGCCACCAGCTCGGCGGCGGTCTTGAACCCCTCAGGCAGGTTCTTCTTCCACATCACCAGCGAGCCCATCTTGGAGGCCTCGTTCACCTGCATGGCGCTGATGGCGCTGCCAGGGGACACGCGGGCCATGTCCTGCATCGATATGCGCGCCAGCCGGCAGAGGTCGATAAGCCCGGCCATGCCCCCCTCCTGATAGATGAACGAGGAGCCCTTGTCCAGGTGGATGCGCCCGCGCAGCTTGTACGCGGGCGGTTTGTAGAGGATCCGGCCATAGGTGAAGTAGCTCTTGCCCTTGCCCAAGCGCTTTCCCCCCTCCCTGCCCAATTCCAGCTCCATCTCGTTGCGCGCGGCGCACCTCTCCAGGAACGGGAGGTGGAAGCTGTCCCCACCATCGGTGACCAGCACGTCAGGGTCCTTGGCGCGGAGGGTTGCCTGAAGCATGTCCAGGATGTCCGCCTCCTTGCCCTCCATGACAGTGTCGTCGAGGGTGGCTCGCTTCAGGCGGTCCTCCAACGTCGGCATGCCCCGGCGGGCGGAGGTCTCCAACGTAAGCTCACAGGTGCGCAGCTCGGGCATCGGGTAGTCCAATCGGAACGGTGCGTCCAGGTTATGCCAGCGCTCCACATCCATCAGCCCCATCGGGAAGACCTTGCGGTACAGGAAGTAGCGGGTGTCCATGCGCATGTCCACGTTGAAAAGCGTGTGGTCCCGGTGGCACCCCCACCTGTCCACGGTCTTCGCCAAAGGCATGAGGTTGCGGTACCCTTTGGGCGTGACCTTCAGCACGTCCTCCAGAGGTCCCGTGAGCCATGTCCGGTGCCTCTCCCAACGATGCTCCACGCCGGCCTCCTTCAGCCCGAGGAGGAGGTCCTGTTTCCGTTCCGCGGAGGGCTTCACATAAAAGGACGGACGGTACTCGCGGTCGGCGATGCGCTCCACGCCGGCCGGGGTCTTGACCCAGGTGACCATCTCGTTGTTGACCTCGTCCGCATAGCAGTCCAGGATCCATCCGCGCATTCGATCAGGCCTTCTTGCGCAGGCGCTCCAGTTCCTTCTCCTGCTCCAAGAGGATAGAGAGCAGCGCCCCTTCCAGGGGATCGAGGAATGCCGCTACCGTACAAGCCGAGGCGTGCATGCGCACCTTGTCGGAAAGGCGATCGAACGCCGCACGATCCTCCTGCGGAAGGGCGCGTCGAAAATCGCTCCAGCTTTGGAAGAGGGATTCCGAGGCCATGCGGTACGTTGGTACGGTCCGCCCCATCAGAACCTCCTCCGATATTCGTCCAAGGTGGTCTGGTTCGGCGGTACCGGTCGGTACATGATCTCCCGCTCCTCCCGAGGCAACGAGATGCGCACGTAGCCGGAGCGATGCTCCACGCTGACCACGCGATCCGCCTTCTCATAAAAAAGGGAGCGCAGCCCCTTGCGGTACATCAGCTTCGCTAAGCCGTAGTTGGTCACCACGCTCACGGTGCGGTGCTTGGACGTAAGGGAACGCAGCTTGCCCATGCCCCTTTCCATGAGCTTCAACGATTCATCCCAGTCCATGTCCGCGTCCTGGAAGAGATCCGGGTAGCACGATACGATGACCATTCCCCCCCTGCTGCGAACAAGCTCCTCCTCAAGGGAGTCCTCCACAAGGGTGGACATCTGATAGGCGGTGAACGCCCGCGACACGCTTATGCGGTTGAGCACCTCCTCCGGCCGCAGCCGGAAGCGCTTGCAAATGTATGTGAGATCGTAGGGGTTCACGGAGTTCCCCCCATCCACCCAGATCACGTCGCGATGCCATTCGCGCACGAAGTTCACACTGAGCATGTTGACCAGGGCGAACAGCATCCTATCGGAGCTGTCGATGGTGGTGACCGTCCCCGGTGCCAGGCCTCCGAGCAGCTCGTCCACCGGAGGTATGGCGGTGGTGGCCAGCATCCCATCCGGTTCGGGGTGGAGGGCGCGGACCAGCGGTTCGGTCACCGTTTCGGGCATGGAGCGGTACATCTGCTCACCGTACCAACCTCGCCTTGTAGGTATAAAGGGCTGACAGGGGGAGGTGGGTGAAAATGGGCGGGGACAGCTCAAAGGGTCGTTGTGCGTGTGCTGTCGATCGTCCTTTGGGGCCAGGACCCCGAGGCAATATCTATATCTTACAGGGCGTAATAAATATCGGTGAGCAAAATGAGCATGTCGATACACGAATGGGAGCTTCGACGCAAGCGAATGGTCGAGCGCGTCCTAGGCACGGCGCAGGTGATAATGATCGTCTTGGTCATGGCCATGCTCGCCTATTGATGGCATGGCAGGGTCCGAAGGGACGGTGCCACGATCAAAGGCCCGCGCGCTATCGGTAAATAGCCGACCATGCATTCTCCGCCCGATGGAAAGGGATGGGCCTTCCGTTCGCTTAGGCAACGGCATCGAGGTCGCCTATGGCGACACCACTTTCTTCCTGGACCCACGTAAGGTCACCGCAGAGGGCGTCTGTTGCGTCTCCCACGCCCATTCCGACCACATGCCCTCCAGCTTTGCCGGGGGCCCAATCCACTGCTCGGACATCACCCTGCGGTGCATGCGCGGGAGGGTGAAGAGCAAGCGGTCCAAGAACTACCTGGAGGACCCGGAACGGAACAATAGCCCCCTGGTCGAGGCAAGCGGCGCCGGGCACATCCTCGGGTCGAACATGTTCATGCTCGATGCCGGGCAGAGGGTCCTGTACACCGGGGACCTCTGCCCCCAGTCCCGCCTGGGCATAGAGGGTGCCAGACCGCAGAAGTGCGACGTGCTGATAATCGAGGCCACCTACGGCGACCCAAGGTACCGCTTCCCGGACCGCCGGGAGATGATCAGGGTCATCCACGACTGGGTCGAGGACATGTTGGACCAGGGCTATTCGGCGGTCCTGCACGCCTATCCCCTCGGCAAATCCCAGGAACTCATCACCATGCTGAGGGATCTCCGGCCGCGCCTGCACGGCTCGGTGCTCGAGACCACCCGCATGATGGAGGCGGACGACCTGCGCTTCGATTACCTTCCCTTCGATCCCGAAGACCTCGACCCCCAGCTGGTCATCAGCCCGGGGGCTTGGGGGGAAAACGGCCTCAGTGTCCTCAGGAAGAAGCGCTCCGCCGACGTCTCCGGGTGGTGCCTCGGGACCGGAGGCCGGTCCGGGGGCAGGATGGGATGGGGCATGGATCAGGGGTTTGCGTACTCGGACCATGCGGACTTCTATGAGCTCCTCGATTTCATAGACAGGTGCGACCCGTCCGTGGTCTACACCCACCATGGCTCGGAGGGAACGCTCGCCCAGGAGGTCCAGGGGCGGCTGGGCATCACGGCCATCCCGCTCACGCGGGAAAAGAAGGGGCAGACGAACCTGGGCCGCTACTGCTGAGCGCCCCACATCCGGGGGTACGTCCCTTCGGGCAGGAACACCCGCACGGTCCGGACCGCCCTTCCCTTGTATGCCCTGTGCATGTCCCGCGCGGCCATGGTGGCGGTGCCCAGCGCCAGCGCCTCCCCCTTCAGGGTCAGGAGGGCGACCTGCGCCCCCTTCTCGATGCCCTCGTCCAGGGAGACGATGCCGGGGGCGTTCAGGTCCGCCCCATGCGCCACCGCATCGACCGCGCTGTCCTTGACGATGACCTTCGGCAGCGGCTCCAAAAGGACCTCCATCGGCCTGATGATGCGGCGCAGCCAGGTATCATCCCCTTCCCTCCAGTGCACCACAGCGTCCGTGAGTTCCTGCAGCGTGACCGCCTCCTTCTCGGTCATCGCGCCCGAGCGGGTGCGCCGGAGGGCCCTCATGTTCGCCCCCACCCCAAGGGCCTCCCCGATATCCACGCACAGCGTGCGGACGTACGTCCCGGCATCGCAGTCCACCTTGAACAGGACGTCCCTGCCGTCCACCTCCAGGACGTCGATCGAGCTGACCTTCCGCACCCTCATGGCCACCTTGACCGCCGAGCGCACGGGCGGGGTCTGGTATATGGGGCCAACGAACGTCCCGATGACCTCCCGTACCTTTTCCTCCGGGACCGGCCGATGAAGGTACATGTGGCACACGTACTGCTTATCTGAGCGGAGGACGAGGTCGGTCATGCGCACCGCCCTCCCCAGGGCGATGGGGAGCACCCCGCTGACATTGGGGTCGAGCGTTCCTCCGTGGCCGATCCTCTCCACCCCCAGGATGTCCTTCACCCAGGCGGTGACCTGGTGCGAGGTCGGCCCCTGCACCTTGTCGAGGACGATGACCCCCCCATCCAAGAGCTCCTCCACCGTCCGGTCCTCGGGCCGCTTCCCCCGGGCAAGCGTCCTCGGCCCCTTGTCCCGGACGAGCATCTCAACCGCCCCTGACGCGGGCAATGATCCGTTCGACCACCTGCTCCGGGGTGAGGGCGCCAGTGTCGATGACCATGTCGTAGATCGAACGGTCGGTCACATCGATGTCATAGAACCTGCGGTACCTCAGCGCTTCGCTCGCCTCACGGGCGCTCATCTCGTCCATGGCCTCCCGCAGCCCTACCCCCTCCCGCCCGGAGACGCGCTTGGCGCGTACCTCCAGGGGTGCGTCCAGATAGACGCAGAGGGCCGGGATGGCGTTGCGGCGAAGCAACTGCCCTGCCAATCTCCCCTCGAGGATGACGTCCTCCTCCTGCCGTGCGCGCTGGAGGAGGCGGTCGTCGATGAGCCTGTCGTACTTGGGGTCCTGCTCGGCCAGCCTGCCGAACTCCTCCAAGGACATGCCCAGCTCTTTGGCCATCTCCCGGAAGAGGTGCCCGGATATGGCCGTCGGCCATCCCAGGGCCTCGCTGAGCAGCCGGCACACCGTGGTCTTGCCACTGCCGATCGTTCCGCTGATGGTGATCCTCATTTCCCTTCGGCCTTGAGCTCTTTCAACCGCCTCTTGAACGAGAAGTACCTCAGCCCCCTTGAAAGCACCTGCCCGAATGGGATGCTTATCAGCGAATAGAGCAGCACCCACGATGGGAGCACATAGGTGTCGTTCAGGTCGGCCACTTTGGACCACGGGACCGTGATGAGCGCACTGTCCATGTTGCCGACGAAGACCGCCAGCCAGGCGAAGATGGGGATGATGATGAGCATGGTCACCGGCATCAGCTTCATCTGGGTGGTGGTCTGCTTCATGGACTCCTCCATGACCTTCGGCTGCATCTCCATCAGTTTCTTCAGCTTGTAGGTGTTGTTCTCCAGGCGGGCCTGGCGCATCTCCTTGTTGAAGGCGGACATTATCCGTTGGCTTTCAGCCTGCTTCACGTAATCGGTGAAGAAGTGGCGGACCACTATGCTGAGGAAGGTCATGAACGCCCCCGTGAGGAACAAGGTGACAACGGGCATGGTCCCATCGAAGCCCCAGAGAGGGGTCAGGCCTAGCCCGACCAGCTCCCCGAGGCTGGTCCTCAGGTTCTGATCGAACATCACGAAGATCGCCATGACGAAGACGAAGATCATCAGCATTCTGCTGGTGGTCGCCTTGGCGTTCTGGGGCGGTGCGTCTGCCATTCCTCATCACTCTCCACCGAAGAATCCCCGCAGCACGGGGTGCATCTCCATCATCTGCTCCCTCCCTATCGCCTCGTAGAACTGGATCATTATACCCACCGCCAGCAGCACGCCGGTCCCGCTTGCGTTCCCCACCGTCCCGATCAGATCCGCTCCGGCCGCCAATGCCCCGACAACGGCCCCGGAGATCACCGTCACGACGGGGATGTACCTTTCCAGCACCCGCTTGAGCACCCGGGGGTCGCGCCGGAAGCCAGGGATCTGAAGCCCCGAGGACTCGATCTGCCTTGCAACGGCCTCCGGCCCCATATTGGTGGTCATGATCCAGAACTTGGCGAATAGGACGGAGCCTCCGACCATCACGCCCACGTAGATGAGCACGTGCAGCAGCACCTTCAGGGAGCTATGTCCATAGACCATGCTCCCGTAGGTGCCCGGGTCCAACATCGGCAGGAGCCAGTCCCCTACCCCGCTGGGCGTGGAGAGGTACCAGGCCAAACCGGAGGTGGCCCGGTTCTCTCCGGGGGGATAGACCCCCAACCAATCTGCATGTCCGATGAGAGGGATGCCGCTCAGGAAGTCGTTGGTATAGAACAGCATGGTGAACATGCTTACGTTCGCCAGCAGCGCGGCCATCAGGATGACCGGGATGTTGGACGCGTAGATCAGTTTGATCGGGTATCTTCCCCGCGCCCCCCTCGCGGTCCCATGCGCCAGGGGCAGTTCGATGCGGGCCGATTCCACATAGGCCACGAAGAGGAAGATGACGATCGTGCCTATGAGCGCGATAAGGGGATTGGGGTTTGCGATGAGGATCTGTTCATAGCCTCCGCTGGCAAGGTCGGCCGCCGACTGATGGGTCAGGATGTAGATCGTCTTGGGGATCGTTCCTACTGGAAGGTTGCTATTGCTCAATGGCTGATCCGGATAGTAGCCCTCGGTGTTCAGCGTCCCGGTGAACAGCGCCTCCGCGACGCCGGCGGCGATGAACAGTGAGATGCCGCTGCCTATACCCCACTTCGACACCACCTCGTCCATGAGGAACACGAGATATGAGCCGACGCATAGTTGGACGACGATGATCAATCGGGCGATGTTCTCTCCCCGGAGGAGCCCCGAGGCCCCGAACGTCCCGTTGAGCCCGGAGATGAGGGAATCGGAAGGGACCAGGTACCCGAACACCTGGGGCACCGCCTCGACCAGGATCATCACTATGACCAGGAACTTTTGGGTGCTCTGATAGACCGCCTTGTCCTCGCGGTTGGTGAGATCGAGCTTGATTATCTTCGCTCCCACGAACAGCTGCATGATGATGGAGGCGGTGACTATCGGGCCTATGCCCAGATGCATGAGCGAGCCCTGCGCCCCGGCCAGGATGGCCCTGTACTGGGCGAACAGGTCCACGGTCTTCTCGCTGTCCAACCCGTAAAGGAAGACGTTGGTCATAACGAAGTAGAACACCAGGATGACTATGACCCACAGCATCTTGGTCCGGAAATGGACATGTCCTTCGGGTTTGGAAACCGCCGGTAGGCGGTCCGTTATCGGCTTCAGCTTGTACAGCCTGCTCTTCTGGTCGTCGGCCATGAGCACCACGTGCTACTTACTCTGGCACCACGATATGCCCGCCTGCCTTTTCAACCTTGGCCTTCGCCAAGGCGGTGGCCTCCGCGACGGAGACCACGAAGGGCGTGCTCACCTGGCCGTTCCCCAGCAGCTTGTCGACGCCCAGGGCGCCAAGGTCGATGGAGATCTTTCCGTCCCTCTCGACCGCGGTCCCCTGGGCCTTCATGACCTGCAGGGTCTGCTCCAGATCGCCCACGTTCATCGTGATCTTCGCGGACACGGTCTTCTGAGGCCGCTTGAAGCCGTGCCGGCCGAAATGGTCGGGCATATACTTCAGCATGTACTGGGCCTTGTGCTTGTGCAGGCCAGCGTTGCCCTTGCCCCCGTGCTTTCCGGCACCTCGACCGCTCTTCTTTCCGCGACCATGGGTCCTGGAGCCCCTGAACTTCTCGGTTCTGCTAACCATCGATATCACCTTTAGATCATCCTGGAGATGAGGTCGTTTATCTCCTCTCCCCGGTAGCCCAGGGCACCCCCGGCCCCGAAGCCGCGCTTGACCCCTTCATAGCCCTTCTTGGGCGGGCTCAGGCGGAACAGGGGCTTCACATCCTTCATGTCCGAGTACTTTGCCTCGCCCTTGACTATGCCCTTGGCGAAGGCCATTATGGAACCGAACGGGGTATTGTCCTTGACCACCTGATCGTCTATCGGCCTGTCGCCAACCAATCGGCCGCGGAACTTGATCATTCGGGCCAGCGTCTCCTCCGAGACCTCTCCCCAGGTGATGTAGTCCTTGGCCTTCATCAGCATGCCCTTTATCTCATCCGTCTCGGGAAGGACCACGCAATGGTTCGCCCGGGTGAGGCGAAGCATACGCATGGTGTCCTCAACGTCGCTACGGACGCCGGAATGCCCGCGGATGCGTACAGCTGCATATGCCATGCTCATTCCTCCTGTCCGGGGGCGCCTTCCTCGGCCACGTGCACCTGCACCGGCCCGCTGACGATGTGCTGCCTCCTCTCCTGCTCCTCCGAGACGCGCATCTCGATGGTGTTCTGCAGGGCGTAGAAGGTCGCATACGCGTAGTTCACGGTCGTCTTGGTATGCCCCTTGGCGAAGCCCCAGGAGTCCTTGACCCCGGCGAGCGTAAGGAGGCTCTTGGCCACGTCCCCCACCGCCAGGGATATCCCCCTCGGGGCGGGCTTAAGGACGACCTCCACCGAACCGGACTTGCCGACGACGGTGAAGGGAAGCGAGTGCGGGGCGCCGCACCCGCACTCCCACGAGCCGCATCCCCGCTTGATCTCGATTATGTTCAGCTTGGCGTTGTCTATCGCCTTGCGGATGGAAGGTCCCACCTCCTTCCCCTTCGCCCGACCGATGCCGATGAAGCCATCGCCGTTGCCTACCACGCAGGTGATGCGGAACTTCACCCTTCTCCCGGAGTCGGTCATCCTCTGCACAATGTTGACGTCGATGACCTCGTCCTTGAGGTCGGGGAGCAGTATGTCCACTATCTCCGGCTCGCGCAGGGGGAGCTTGGTTGCCAGTGCCTGGCTCATGGTGGTTATCTCACCATTGAGCACCATCTTTCCCAACCTGGTCTTAGGTACCCAGTCCATCTCAGTTCGCCTCCATGCGGGTCTTGATATCCATTACCATCCTCTCCACGTCATCGCCGATGTGCTTGCCCGCAAGCCGCTCCTTGCTCGGCAGCACCTCCTTGCCGTGGGGGATGCGCATTCCGGCGTCCAGCATGCCTTTCAGCGCGGCGAACGCCGTGGCGCCCTTGGCGGGCACCTTCAGGCCGATGTCGAGTACGGCCTCATTCACTCCCTTGGCGACGGCCTTCTTCCCGGCCAGGTACCCGGTGAGGTATGCGGCGGGAACGTTGCCGGTGGCCTTGTCCCATCCCATTCCCAGCAGCTCGCGGGAGTGGGCGGTGACTAGGACCCGGTCCCCCTGGGGATCGAAGTCCACGATCTGCACGCTGATATGGCGCAGGGAGGTGCGCACGACCGCGCGCGGGACCCCGGCCCTCAACAGCCTCGCCCTCTGTCTGTAATCGGTCCGGCCTTCGCGCCTGCGGCGGAAGGCCACCTTGTATCTCGGTCCCTGGGCCATCAGTTATCCTCCTTGAGGTAGCCTTCGGTCTTCAAGTGCATGAGCAGGTTGTTCCTGCTCCTGAACATGCCGCCCTTGGCCTTCATATAGAATTCACGGTACACCTTCGGGCTGATCTTGCCCTCGTCCCGCAGCCCACGCAGCGTGGCGCGCAGAGGCCGGATCGTTTGGATCCAGGCTTCCTTCTTCGGCCTCCTGGCCGTGGAGGTGCCCTTTCTGCTGCCCTGTCCACGCCTGCGTCCCTTGGCCTTCTGGGCCGACCGGTGACGGGCCCGTCCTCTGGACACTCCCCTGACGGGCAAGGCGCGGATGGACCCGGACTGGATGGCCGTTCGGATGTCCGCCCGGGTTATGGCGTCTGCGACGTCCTCTATGCGGTTCGGATCGATCCAGACCCTGTTCTCCCCGCACTTCAGGACCTCGGCCGCCATGCGCTTCTGGTTCTTAAGATCCATCTGTCTCACGTCCTGTTCAATACGCGGATGCCTAGTTCATCCGCCCTCTCAGTTATCGCCGCTCTCTTCCTTCCGCCCACGGTGCCGCCGATGCGGATGGCCTGCACCTTGGGGTTCACATCGTCCAGCTGCCCTACGGTATGTACCAGGACCTCCTGGAACCCGGATGGGTGATAGCCGCGCACCGCCTTCGGTCCGCGGTAGCCGATCGAGACGACCGGCGGGCGGTACGAGAGATGGCGCCGCATCTTGGAGTGGATGCCCTTGGGCTTCCTCCACTTCTCGCCCAACCTCTGGTAGCGGAACCACTCCTGCCTCAGGAAGGCCGGGCGGGCTGCGTTCTTGGCGCCCCTCAGCTCCAGGGCGGCCTTGAGCTCGGCATCGAGCACGGGCTTGACCTTCGGGACGGTCTTCGCTTCCTCTTCCACGATCTCCGTCCCCTCCTCGCTGAGCAGTTCTATCCAATGGTCGGCGATCTTGTTGCCTACGCCGTCCAGGGCATCGACGATCTCCTTCTTGCGGTCCTCGTCGTTCAACGCTGCCAGGAGTTCTTCCGTCTCCTCGATGCCCATCTCGGCCAGCTGAGCGGTGTACTCCTCCCGGTAATAGGGGAGGTCCTGGATCCTCCTGATCTCCTTCTTGGCCGACATCACTTGGGCCTCCTTGCCTTCTCTACTATATATATCCCGTCCTGGAACACCCGCGGGTCATAGCCCTTGATCCGGGTGGCGCGCTCGATGTTGGCGGCGGTCTGCGAGACCTTCTCCAGGTCGGAGCCGGTGACGAGGACCTCGTTCCCCTTGATGGTGACCTTGGCCCCGCTCAGGATGGGTGCGGAGCGTGGCGCCTTCTCGCCCAGGAAGTTCTCGATGACGAACCTATCACCCTTCACCATGATCTTCATGGGGAAGTGGGAGTAGACCATCTTCAAGGCGTACTCGAAGCCGTGGTTGGCCCCCTCGATCATGTTCCTCAGATGGGCCGCGTACGTGCCAACGAGGGCCTTCTCCTTGGTGCGAGGGTACTCGCACTCCACATGGAAGGTGTCGTCCTTGAAGGCGACGCTCACCCGGGGGTGGCTGAAGTCCCTGGTTACCGTGCCCTTGGGCCCCTTGACGGTGACCTCGGCCCCCTTCATGGCGACCTTCACCTCCTTCGGCACGTGCACCCTCTCGTCCAAATGTCCGGTTACTGTCATGTCATTCCCCTCAGTAAACGAACGCGAGCAGCTTCCCGCCCACGCCCTTCTCCTTGGCCTCCATGTGGGTCATCACGCCATCGGTAGTGGTCAGGATGAGCACACCGAAGTCCTGGGCCGGCAGATAGCGGGCCTCGTACTCCTCCATGTCCACCTTCTTCACCGAATAGCGCGGCTTGATCACACCGCAATTGTTGATCCTCCCTTCCAGCATGACCTTGAACATTCCGGCCTTCCCGTCCTCTACGAACTCGAACTGGTTGATGTAGCCGTTGTCCTGCATCACCTTGAGCACCCGGCCGATAAGCTTGGAGGAGGGCCTGATCACGCACTCGCTCTTCCCTACGGCCGCAGCGTTCTTGATCGTGGACATCGCATCATTCAATGGATCGCTCTGCATCTTTTCACCTCACGAGTACTTCTTGAACCCTATCTGCGGCGCGATCTCCCTGAAGCATTGCCGGCAGAGATGCATGCCGTACCGGCGGACTATGCCCCTTCTCCGGCCACACCTGGTGCAGCCCACGCTCCTTCCGAACTTCTTCTTGGGCTTCAATCGATCACCTCGACGTTGAACTTCTGTGCGATGAACTCCATCGCCTCCTCCCTGGTCATGCGGTGGGACCGAGGGATGGGGCGGCGCATGATGCGGCGTCTGGCCACACGTCTTCCAGGCCTCTGGATGGACACGCTGATGTCCATTCCGAATATGCCGATCTCAGGGTCGTACTTCATCCCGGAGAAGTCAGTGTAGTCCGCTATGCCGAAGGAGAGGTTCCCCTCCCTGTCGAAGGAATAGGAGGGGATGCGGTTCTCGCGGATGCTGAACGCCCTCCTGAGGAACTCCTCCGCCCTTTCTCCCCGCAGGGTCACAAGGCATCCGATGGGCATCCCCTCGCGGATGCCGAAGTCGCGGTTGGTCACCTTGGAGAAGGTCTGTCTGGACCTCTGTCCAGTGACCATCTCGATGACCTTCTGCGCCTTGACGAGGCGCTCGCCCGCCTCCCCAACGCCCATGTTCACGACCACCTTCTCGAGGTACGGTCGGCGCATTACGTTCTCACTCATGCCGCCCTCACCTCCGGAAGGAGGATCTCCGGGGTCTTATTGCCGATGACGAACACGTTGTCCTTGATGGTAAGGATGCCGTTCTTGAAACGGACCAGGTTGGGGGCGGTGGAGCGCTCCTCTACCTGTTCCTCCACCACGTTGATCTGGCCAGCGTTCGAGCCGCTGATGATCATGGCCATGTTACCCTGCACCAGCTTGTAGGCGTCCAGTATCCTTTGGCTGGGGAGCTCTATCTTGAGCACATCGCCGGTCTTGTAACTGTCCGTATCGACCAGGATGTTGCGCCCGTCGTGCAGGTTGAGCTGCAGGCGGCCCCCGGCCACATACGTCTTGTTCTCGATGCGGCAGAGCTTCCATTTGGCGCGGTCCTCGCCTATCTCTACAAGGATGAACCTGCCCCGATTGTCCAAGAGCGCACGGTAGTGCTTGCCGGACGGGACAAGGCTGACGACGTCCATCAGGCCTACCGGGAACTTCTCCTCGGTTACGACCTTCCCGTCTACCAGCACCCGCTTCGCTGACAGGATCTTCTTGGCCTCGGCGGCGGTGTCCGCTACCTTGAGGAGGTCCCGGAGCACCACACTCAACGGCATGCACCTCTCAAGCGGATGCGGGCCAGGGTTGGGGCTGGTCACCCACACATTGCTCTTCCTGGGCACCGGCCAGCTCTTCGGTGCGTTCAATCTCTTCAGATCCTGGGTCACTGGGATCCCTCCTCGTATTGCAGCTTCTGCTTCCTGTAGCTGTCCTTCATGTCCAGCTTGGTGATTATCACGTTGGACGCGTGCACGGGCCTCTCGGTCATCGTGCCATCGGCCTTGGCGATCGTCACGCCCTCGATTATCAATCTCCCGCTCTGAGTATCCACGCGGGTGACCTTGCCCTCCAGGCCGCGGACGTCCTCGTCCCCACGGACCACCTTGACGGTGTCCCCCTTCACCACGCGCACGGTGCGGCGTCCTAGCTTCTCGATCAGCTCATCGCTGAGATGGGAGCCGACGCCCTTGGTGCGTACATGGTTGGGGGCGTTGTAAAGCGCCTTTCTCTGCTTCCTCGCATACTTGCTCGTCATTTCCTCACCTCATACGATGGTCGATGCGGTGGCCGCCACCCGAGGCCAGCGCTCCGCCGCCTCCCTGGCCACCGGTCCCTTTATATCGCTCCCCTTGGTCTCCCCATCCTCAGTGGTGATGACCGCGGCGTTGTCCTCGAAGTGCACCATGGTGCCGTCCGCGCGGCGGAAGGGCCTCCTCTGGCGGACGATGATCGCGTAGACCACCTGTCTCCTCATCTCTGGGGTGCCCTTCTTGACCGACGCGATCACTATGTCGCCCACGGCCGCGGCGGGGCAGCGCCCGTGGACGCCGTGGTAGCTGGGAACCGCGATGACGCTGATGGTCTTGGCACCGGTGTTGTCCACCACGTCCAGGACGGAGCCGGTTATGATGCCCCGCGTCTGGTTTCCTGCCAGTCCCTTCATGGCCTCACCTCTTCTCCACGACGACGAAGGACACCGTCTTGCTCAGGGGTCGACATTCCA
>Ga0228535_1000622_pt1 | contig 89186 bp, 74 predicted proteins | sample SJ1metagenome_FD_168457 | JGI IMG/M metagenome (GOLD analysis project Ga0228535, IMG submission 168457) | Enriched culture of PCE-dechlorinating microbial communities from Ithaca, New York, USA - SJ1 | ecosystem: Engineered > Modeled > Simulated communities (microbial... > Unclassified | place...
TTTGTTTTAAAAAAAGGCTAGTTTAATATATCTGGCATGGAGATTTCTATTTGTCTCGATGCCTTTTTGTAGTTGCTTAATTTATGTTTGTTTTATCATTCGTGTATTTTTGTTACACACTAACCGTTCCTTTTGATTTAGTCCCTTTTGATTTGCGTAGTTTACTTATTATCTATGTAATATCATCCTGCATAGCTTTAATATTTGCCCCTACGTCTTCAGGTTTATGCGCATCTGATGCATAACGTATGTCAACACCTCTACTCTTGCAAATATTTAACAACGTTTTATTCATTCCCATTTCGTGATGATTATAATTTAGTGCAAGGCCACCACTTTGTTCTATGTACATATTATGTAAGTTTAATTGATTAGCTAAATCAAAATATACATTTGATAAATTTTGTGGTGGTAAAAAATCAAAACATTTTATAGAATCTGGGTGAGCAAGTCCAGTAAACAAGTCGCTCTTAACAAGTTTTATCATACATTCATAATATTGATTATACAGATGCTCAACATCAACGCCATTCCAAAATTCTTTCTTATGGTCAAAACCAAAACCATTCACCCAATGAATAGAACCAGTCGCAAAGTCAAAGTTATATGATTTAAGTATTTCAGATATTAGTTGCTCATACTCAGGGAAATAGCAGATTTCAAGACCCCATCTTATTTTAATAGGAAAATGATGCATCTTCATTTCATCAATTAGATTCGTAAATTGTTTGATAGCAAGTCCTGTTCTTTTATTATACCAAGATTGCTGATATTCACTAAATTTACAAACGGACGAATACATAGGTGCAAATTCCTTGAATCGATGTGAGTGCTCTAAAAGATAAATTTCCTCAAGACCCATATTCATTGCCTGTTCAACAAATCTATCTATCCATTCTTTAGTATAGTTACCTCTTTCAATGTGAATATGTACATCTCTCATATAACCACCTCATCCTTCACATTATATAAATACTCCCCCCTATTCTGTAATTAAATTACATTCTGCTGAATAAGGACTATTTTTCTACATAATCAATTGTACAATAAAATTCTTAAAATCCGTATCACCTTTTCTAAATAATCATTTGGTAATCATTTGGGACGGTTTTTTTTGATTTTCAACTAATCGCTTAAAAATCTTGAATTCACAGCGTAAAAATTAAATATTATTAATGCTGAAAAATAAAAATAGTACAACATTAGTACTGTTATAAAATAAAAAAACTGTGAATCTCTTTATCTAAAAAGAATACACAGTTTTTGTTTACTACTCCCACTCTATTGTCGCTGGTGGTTTTCCTGTTACGTCATAGACTACTCTATTTACGCCTTTTACTTCGTTTACTATTCTAGTTGAAATGTTTCCTAGAACTTCATATGGAATAGGGTAGAATTCTCCTGTCATTCCATCAGTTGAGGTGATTGCTCTTAGGCCTACCATATATGAGTAGGTACGCTCATCTCCCATTACTCCTACGGTTTTTACATCTGGAAGTGTTGCAAATGCTTGCCAGATTTTTCTTCCTAGGCCTGCTTTTTCTAGTTCTTCTCTATAGATAGCATCAGCTTCTCTTAGTATATCGCATTTTTCCTCTGTTACTTCTCCTAGTACTCTGATTCCTAGTCCTGGTCCTGGGAATGGATGTCTAAATATAAGGTATTCAGGAATTCCTAGCTCTAGTCCAACATTTCTAACTTCGTCTTTGAAAAGCTCTCTAAGAGGCTCAACTAGGCTCAGCTTCATGTCTTCAGGTAGTCCTCCAACATTATGGTGACTCTTGATTACAGCTGCTTCATCCGTTCCACTTTCTATTACGTCTGGGTAGATAGTACCTTGTACTAGGAACTCTACGTCCCCTAGTTTTTTAGATTCTTCTTCAAATACTCTTATGAATTCTTCTCCGATTATTTTTCTTTTTCTTTCTGGGTCAGTTACCCCAGCCAGCTTTGAAAGGAATCTTTCCTGAGCATTTACTCTGATTAGATTCATAGAGAATTCATCTCTAAATATTCTCTCTACATCGTCACCTTCATTTTTTCTAAGCAGACCATGGTCTACGAATATACAGGTGAGGTTATCCCCTATGGCTTTATGTACGAGAACTGCTGCCACAGAGGAATCAACCCCTCCACTAAGGGCGCAAAGGGTTTTTTTATCTCCCACCTGCTGTCTTATGAGCCTTACTTTATCATCTATGAAGGAGTCTGAAGTAAAATCGCCAGACAAAGCGCATACTTCAAATAGGAAATTGCGAATTATTTTGTAGCCCTGTACTGTATGCTCTACTTCTGGATGAAACTGAAGTGCATATAGTTTTTTGTCTACATTTTCCATTGCTGCTACTGGGCAGTCATTAGTAGCCGCTGTAATTGTGAAGCCTTCTGGAAGCTTATCTATCTGGTCTGTGTGGCTCATCCAGCATATGTTTGATTTATCAACATCTTTAAATAGTTTTCCACCAGCATAGTTTATCTCTGTTTTTCCGTATTCTCTTTTTTCTGGTTTTGTTACGCTTCCACCTAGAACTTTTGCTGTAAGCTGTGCCCCATAGCAGATTCCAAGTATAGGAATGCCTAGGTCAAATATTTCTGCTTCGATATCTGGAGCTCCAGGATCATTTACACTTGATGGTCCTCCAGTAAAGATGATTCCTTCAGGCTTAACTTCCTTTATTTTATTCATTGCTTTTTTGTAGGGTACGATTTCACAGTATACTTTTGCTTCTCTAACTCTTCTCGCTATAAGCTGGTTGTACTGTCCACCAAAATCTATTATTAGTACTGTTTCGTGTTTCATTATTTTTAGACCTCCATATTAGCACTGTAGTTAGGTGCTTCTTTAGTTACTGTAATATCATGAGGATGACTTTCTCTTAATCCTGCCGCTGTTATTCTTACGAACTCTGAGTTTTCTATGAGGTCTTTTATTGTAGGAGTTCCGCAGTATCCCATACCTGAGCGAAGTCCTCCAACCATTTGGAATATAAGCTCAGATGCTTCTCCTTTGTAAGGAACCATGCCTTCTACTCCTTCTGGTACTAATTTCTTTGCGTCTTTTTGGAAGTATCTATCTTTTGAGCCTTTTTCCATAGCAGCTAGTGAGCCCATTCCTCTATATGATTTAAATGAACGGCCTTTGTAGATTACTGTTTCTCCTGGGCTTTCTTTAGTTCCTGCAAGCAGTGAACCTAGCATTACTGCTGAGCCTCCAGCTGCGATTGCTTTTACTACGTCTCCTGAGTATTTGATTCCACCATCTGCTATTATTGGAATATTGTGCTTAGAAGCTTCTTCGTAGCAATCCATAACTGCTGAGATTTGAGGTACTCCTACTCCTGCTACTACTCTTGTAGTACAGATTGAGCCAGGTCCTATTCCTACCTTAACGCAGTCAGCCCCAGCTTCGATTAGCTCTCTTGTAGCTGGTCCAGTTGCTACGTTTCCAGCTATTACTGGAAGCTCTGGATATTTTTCTTTAGATTTTTTAACTGCCTGAATTACTCCTTGAGAATGTCCATGAGCTGTATCTATTACTATGATATCTACTTTAGCATTTACTAAAGCGTCTATTCTTTCCATCATGTCTTCAGTTACCCCTACTGCAGCTCCGCAAAGAAGTCTACCTTGGCTATCTGTTGCTGAGTTAGGGAATTTGATTTTCTTTTCAATGTCTTTTATAGTGATTAGTCCTTTTAGGTATCCATCTTTGTCTACTATAGGAAGCTTTTCTATTTTGTGTTTAGCTAGTATATGCTGAGCTTCTTCTAATGAAACTCCTTCAAAAGCTGTAATTAGGTTTTCGCTTGTCATAGCCTCTTCGATTTTTTTAGTGAAATCTGTTTCGAATCTGATATCTCTGTTTGTAAGGATTCCTATAAGTTTATCTTGCTCATCTACTATAGGTACTCCAGATATACGGTATCTTCCCATAAGAGAATCCGCTTCTCCTAGAGTTTTATCTTTTGTTAAGAAAAATGGATCTACTATAACACCATGTTCTGAACGCTTTACCTTGTCTACCTCTAGAGCCTGCTCTGCTATAGTCATGTTTTTGTGTATGATTCCTATACCGCCTTCTCTTGCTACTGCTATCGCCATCCCATGCTCAGTTACTGTGTCCATACCAGCGCTCACTATAGGGATATTTAGTTTTACTGTTTTTGCTAGGTAAGTGGATGTATCTACCTGATATGGTAGTACGTTAGATTTTTGCGGAACTAAAAGTACATCGTCGAAGGTAAGTGCTTCTTTCAGAATTTTTGCCATTAGATTATTTCCTCCTGTTTGGATACTAAAATTTAACTACTAAGTTGAAAATTGTTACAAAAAAACACCCGTGGGCGCATAGAGTGGCCGCACGAGTGTATTCCTCAATTTTAATATACACAGCGATCCACTCATAGTCGAAAATTTACGGTTTTCGGTAGAGACTTCCGGTCCATATTACCAGTATTATATGAGGGAAAAACATTTGAAATGTTCGTTATTTAGTTTGATTGTATTATAAGATATCAAAATAATCTGACCTTGTCAATGAATTAGAGACATTTATTTTTTAGTTTTTTCAAAGCATTGAAGGATATCGTTTTCCAATTTTTTGTATATATAATTTTTCTTATGCTATTACTAATTCCTTATGGTTTATATCCAATATAGAAATTTTAGCTGTGCCTCCCAAGTTTTCTGTTACTAGACCAGATAGTTCATTTAGAGCAGCTTCAAAATCCTCAGTTCTAGTTTCATCAACTAGCTCTATACATAAGAAAGCATGCTTCGTATTTTCTGTCAGCATAGTTCTTACAGATTCACGCCAGTTCCAGCATCTGCATATAGCTCCCTTGTCGTCTTTGTATACTATTTCACCTTCATATGGTGGCGCGCTTTCTTCTGAGCCTAGGGTTATGAAATCTTCATCTCCTATTGCTTTTGTAAGTCTTACATCTCCTACAAAGGTTTCTATATCTTCTCCTCCACACGGCATACCGTATTTTAGAGATATTGAGTTATATATATCAACTAGAGGATTAATTGTTCCTATGTGATTTTCGTTATAAACTCTTTTTAGTAAGGCTTCAATTGAAGATCTCGCACCTTTTTTAGTCTTGAATTTTGTAAAGGCTTCTCTCCAAACTTTTATTACAGGATTTTTGCTAAAATCTCCTTCAGTAAAGAACTTATCTGTCTCTTTTTCTGCGGCCGCTAGCATAGGAGCATATTTAGCTTCATCCTTTATGGTGTTATCAATATCATTTGCTACGACGATTCCTATTTTGGCAGTTGGAAACAGCTCCCAGAATTCATTTTCAATTACAAATTTTTTCATAATATTTTCCTCCTAATATAGTTTTTTTATATACGGTTACATCAATTCTCTTTTTATCTGCTCAAAGCGTTCATCAGATATGCCTAGCTTTTTCTTAAAATGCTCTTCTTCTAGCCTTACTACTTGTATTTCCTCAGGCTGTAGCTGTTTTATTATAGCTTTTAGCTTTTCTATCGATTCTTGGTCATCATTATATCCCTTTATGATTGTGATTTCAAATATAAACTTGCCTTTATACTGCTTATTAAACTCTATCATATTGGATATATATTCATCTATAGTATACCCAGCTATTGGCCTTTGCACCTTTTGAAAATCCTCTTCTTCTAGGACTTTTAGTTCTCCAATTACTTCATCGCATTTGTTAGCAATTTTTCTATATTCATCCTTGCCTAGCACATATCCATTTGAAAGCAGACGTACCTTTACATTTTTAGATTTTATTAAATCAATTATTTCACTTAGCTTTTCGTTTACAAAAGCTTCTCCTTTTGAATTAATAAATACTAGCTCAATTTCATTTTTATCTATTCTTTCTAAAAGCTCTTTTATATCTTGCTCTTGATCCTCAAATGAAACCTTCTCATCAATTTTATTTTGAGAACGCCCTATAGGACAAAATATGCAGTCAAAATTACAATATTTTTCTGGAAGCAAATTGACTTCTAAAACCTTTATACCCTCTTCAAAATACACATCTTTGTAAGTAAAAAAACTCATATTTATCTCCTCCATCTTACTATAGTATCAATTTTTTTGTTAAAAACAGCGCTACTGTTATAGCTACCATAGCCTCCGTAAGCGGAAATGTAATCCACACCCCAATTATTCCAAATGCTCTTGAGAGTATAAAAGCAAGAGGTATGATTAGGAAAAATCCTCTTATCAGAGATATAAGCTGAGCAGGAGCTGGGTTTTCAGTGGATGTAAAGTACATGGAAATTATTATGTTAAAGCCTGCAAATATACTTGAAGTAAAATACAGTCTTAGTCCAGTAATTGCAATTTCTTGCAGTTTTGGATTTCCATGACTATTAAACATCAGCGTTATAGAATCAGCAAAGGTTGCGGTAGTTATGTAGATTACAGCAGCAAGTCCTACCATGGTAATTAGAGCATATTTTAAGGTCTTATTGATTACCTCTTTTTCGCCTTTGCCATATGCCTTTGTGACTAGGGGCTGTATTCCCTGAGCTATTCCTACGAACATAGCATTTACTACTAGAGCTATATTGGCAATTACTCCATAGGCTGCTACTCCCGTGTTCCCCTCTAATCTAAGTATTATCAGGTTAAACACTATCATCACCACACCTGCTGAAAGCTCTGTAATAAGCGAGGGTAAACCTAGAGAGAATACAGTCTTTATTTTACTCAATTGTAGTTTTACCTTTACCAAATAAAAGCTGTTATTTTTCTTTATAAAATGCACAGAAATTACTATCATACTTATTATAGGTGATACTCCTGTAGCTAGTACAGCTCCTAGCATCCCCATTTTAAATTCAAATATAAATATATAGTCTAAAATTATATTTGAAAGACTTCCAACTAGCATTGCGGTCATTGAGAGCCTAGGCTTTGAATCATTTCTCACAAAGCATATGAGAATCTCATTTACAATAAATAGCGGTGTGAACAAAAGCATGACTTTTAAATAGGTATTAGTCATTGCAAATATTTTGCTGTCTGCTCCTAAAATATGAGCTAGCCCTTCTGAATAAAAATACCCTACTGCCATAAATATAAGCGAGATTAAAAGTGCTAGATAAATAGTATTTGTAAAAATGCTATTTGCTTTATGCTCTGAGTTTTGACTTTTGTATATGGAGTATTTAGTAACCCCACCTATCCCAAGCATAAGCCCACAGCCATGTATAAAGCTGTAGATTGGAATAGCTAGATTAAGAGCCGCAAGCCCATCTGCTCCCACTCCATTTGCTATAAAAAATGTATCTGCAAGTATGTAGCACGATAATCCTACCATCCCTAGCACATTGGAAAGTGAGTACTTTGTAAAGTTTTTTAATATTGATTTGTCTTTTAATGCTATGTCCGTTTTCATATTGCTTCCTTCTCTTTCTCACCTCAAAAAACAAAAGCGCCAGCCCTTCCTATCTTCAATGGCCTAACGATAGGAAAGCTGACGCCTAGATTTCTTTACCCGGCGGCAAAGAAACAACTGCGAGTTATTTTTTTAGAATTATAGCACAGGGTAATTCTATATACAATATTTTTTTGAAATTATTTCTTTTTATCTGTTTTTAGCAACGCTTTAATTCCCGTTTAACTTTTTTTATATGATATAATATTTGGGTGAAATCTTTAAATATTCAAAAACTTATTTTTATAATATGAAAAAAATTTATTCAAATAGTATAAGCAAGAATATTAATACATTCTATTGGTTATTAATGAATTATTTATATCTACTACATTTATAAAAAGGAGCATAATTATGTATTTACTTAGACATCTTAAGGATTTTTTAATCACATATAAGCGGCAATATCTCCTTGGGGTATCTGCTCTTATAATCGTAGACCTGCTTCAGCTTATCCCACCTAAAATCATAGGGTCAATTACAGACTCTATTAAATCCGGAACCATAGATGCAAGCGGCATAACTCTATATGGCTTTATAATCATAGGGATAGCCTGTCTCGTGGCCATATTTCGATATTTCTGGCGCATGAATATCATAGGAAGTGCTAGAAAGCTTGAGTGCTGGCTGAGAAATAAGCTGTTCATTCACTTAGAGGATATGACCCCTGAGTTTTTTAACTACAAGAAAACTGGAGATTTAATGGCTCATGCTACCAATGATATCCAAGCCATCCGTATGTCTTTTGGCCCCGGTGTCATCATGACTACAGATGCTATAGTGATTTCTATAACTACCATGGTCATTATGTTTTCAACTATAAATCCGAAGCTTACTATTTGGGCATTACTGCCTCTGCCTTTCATGGCTGCCCTAGTAACTTTTCTTGGCAAAAAAATTCAAAAACTCTATAAACAAGTTCAAGAAGCTTTTTCAGGACTTAGCGACCATACCCAAGAATCAATCAGTGGGATAAGAGTTATAAAATCCTTTGTAAGAGAAAAATCATCTCTTAGTAATTTTGAAAATACCAGTGAAGTTTATGTAAATAAAAATATGAAGCTTGCAGCTATTTATGGCTTTATGTTTCCTATGATAGGCTTTATTTCTTCTATCAGCTTTCTTATCGCCTTGCTTCAAGGGGGAAAGATGGTTATAAATGGCTCTCTGTCACTAGGTGATTTAGTTGCTTTTATCACCTATCTAGGCATGCTAATTTGGCCTATGATGGCTATAGGCTGGGTAATCAACAGTATGCAAAGAGGGATTGCTTCCATCAAGAGAATTAACGAAATACTAGATACTGCCCCTGCTTTAATCGATAAAGAAGCTGCTATTTGGCCAGAGGAGTTCACTCCGAAGATAAGCTTTGAAAATGTTTCATTCAAATATCCTCAAAGTGAAAATTTTGCCCTTAGGAATCTGGATTTTCATATTAACAAAGGCAAAACCCTCGCTATAGTAGGTAAAACAGGAAGCGGAAAGTCTTCAGTAGCCTCCTTGCTTTTGAGATTTTACTCTCATAGTGATGGAGTTGTTAAGGTTAGCGATACTAATATAGAAGATTTAAAGCACAAGAAGCTAAGAGAAAAAATAGGCTATGTACCTCAAGAAGCTTTTTTATTTTCTTGCAGTATCCATGAAAATATAGCCTTCTCTAATCCTGAGCTTCCTAGAGAAAGGGTAATAGAGGTTGCTAAGATAGCCGCTATCGATGAGGATATAACTGAATTTCCTGCAGGCTATGACACTATTGTAGGAGAAAAAGGGGTCACCCTATCTGGAGGCCAAAAACAAAGAGTCGCTATTGCAAGAGCCCTAATTAAAAATCCTGAAATTTTAATTCTAGACGACTGTCTGTCAGCTGTTGATACTAAAACTGAGGAAAAAATTCTAGGTCATCTTAAAGAGGTTATGAAAGATAGGACAAGTATTATAATATCTCACAGAATTTCAGCAATTAAGGATGCTGACGAAATTCTTTATTTAGAAGACGGAGTAATAACAGAAAGAGGAACTCATAGTGAGCTACTAGTTCAAAAGGGAGCTTACGAAGACCTCTATCGCAAACAACTACTAGAAGAAAAACTAGACAAGGAGGTGTAGCATGGGACATTTTGAAGAAAGTGAAATTCAAGATAAAGGGTTTGACGTAGCTTTGATGAAAAGGCTGATGTCTTATGCCAAGCCGTTCACAGGACTTCTAGCGCTTAGTTTTTTGATGATACTACTAGCTACTGTTGTAGACCTTGCTAGGCCCTGGATGATTAAGATAGCTGTAGATGAGTACATCTCTCCTGTAGGAAGCATTCCAAAGGATGAAGCAGTAAAGGGAGTCCAGCAAATAGTGTTTTTCCTTTTCCTTCTTATTACTGGAGGCTTTTTCTTCAATTATCTTCAGGTTTATTTGCTTTCTTATGTAGGTCAAAGAGTAATCCACAACATGAGAACTACACTTTATGACAAAGTGATGCACCTGCCTCTTAGCTTTTTTGATAAAAATCCTACGGGCAGACTAGTAACTAGGCTTACTAATGACATGGAAAATCTAAATGAGCTTTACACCTCAGTGCTTGTATCGTTTTTTAAGGATGTTTTTCTGCTAGGTGGTATCATTATCATGATGATAAGATTGGACTTAAAGGTATCTCTTATGGTTTTTATAACCATTCCTATTATAGTCTGGGTATCCATAGTATTTAGAAAAAAATCCAGAAAAGCTTACAGACTTGTCAGAACTAGGCTTGCAGTTATAAACTCATCCCTTAGCGAAAATATTTCAGGTATGAGAATAATTCAGATTTTTGCTCAAGAGGAGCGTAAAAAAGAAGAATTTTCCAAGTATAACGAAGCTCACCTAGATGCTTCTATGAAGGAATTATTTATATTTGCGATATTTAGGCCCTCTATGGACCTTATTTATTCCTTTGGACTAGCTCTACTTATTTGGTTTGCAGGAGGAGCTGTTTTAAAAGGTCAGATGCCTTTTGGAGTTCTCTTTGCATTTATAAATTATCTGGAGCAATTTTTTCATCCTATTTACGATTTATCTGAAAAGTTCAATATCATGCAATCGGCAATGGCATCTTCAGAAAGGATATTTCAACTCATGGATGAACCACTTACTTCTGATGTGGAAGATGAAGAAACTAAAGATTATCCTGAAATCACTGGCAAAATAGAATTTGAAAATGTCTGGTTTTCATATACAGAAGATGAGGACTGGGTGCTTCGGGATGTAAGCTTTGTTATACATCCTGGTGAAACAGTCGCTTTTGTAGGCTCTACTGGCTCTGGCAAGACCACTATCATAAGCCTTATAGCTAGGCTATATGAGATTCAAAAAGGGAGAATATTAATCGATTCTGTAGATATAAAAGACATTCCTGTTTCTCATCTTAGAAATCAGATTTCTGCAGTACTTCAGGATGTATTCTTGTTTACAGGAGATATAAAAAGCAATATCAGGCTAGATAACGATGAGATTTCTGATGAAAAAATAGAAGCAGTCGCAAAATTTGTAAATGCAGATAGATTTATAAATAAGCTTCCAAAAGCCTATGATGCCAATGTAGAGGAAAACGGCGCTACCTTTTCATCTGGAGAAAGACAGCTACTTGCTTTTGCTAGAGCTCTAGCCTATGAGCCAAAGATTTTGATACTAGATGAAGCCACATCAAACATAGACACTCAAACAGAGCTTCTAATCCAAGATGCTATCACCAGGGTAATCCAAAACAGAACTACAATAGTAGTAGCTCACAGACTATCAACTATACAGCATGCGGATAATATCATCGTGCTTCACAAAGGTAAAATAAGAGAGATGGGAAGACATGACGAGCTTCTATCTCAAAAAGGCATTTACCATAATCTTTACCTGCTTCAATACAAAAATTAACCATGTTAAAAGGGGCTGACGAAAACTTTTTAGTTTTCGAAAGCCCCTTTGTTTATATTTATATATATTTTAAAGGCTGAGTTAATAATTGGCTCTATATACTATTTTTCCATTTGATATAGTCATTTCAACTACAGGTACTTCATCTAGGATATCTACTACTATTAAATCCGCTCTTAGACTTTCCTTGATTTGTCCTCTGTCTTTTAGCTTAAGTGCAGTTGCTGGATTTGAAGTGACAAGCGATACTGCTTTTTCTAATCCAAGGTCCTGAGCTAGCTGAAATACAAATGCCAATATGTCGTGCGCTCTCATATCAGAAGAAAGTATATCTATATGACCAGTCCTAATAGCTGACACCACTTGATCCTGATAGGTTTTATTAAGCTGCTTGCTAAGAGATAAAATGTCCATCATAATCATTTTATCAGAGTCTGAATCTAAATTTAACGCTTCTTCAAGCGACGGATTTTCAATTATATTAATGCCCTGCTGGTCTAAAAATTCTAACTTTTTAATTACACTTAGCTCTGAAGTTCCTACCTTCACTCCCTTGTAGTGAGCGTACTTTAGCATATATGCCAGTTCCTCAAGATTCGATTCACTTCTTAGCTCTCTCACTCTTTCTACCATTCTCCTGCAGGTAGCTTCACTTAGGCCCATTACCCTTTGGATATAGTCCTCATAATAAATCTCTCTATATCTCTCTTCATCACTTCTACAATAGCCTGAATATGAAATATAATCCAAGAGATTTGATTCTAGCATCTCTTTTATTTTATCCATGCTCTGAATAAAGCCAAGCTGAAATGCCATGTGAATTCTATGGTCTATGAGGTTTGAACTCTTAGAAAGCTCTTTTATATCTTTTGCCATCTTCGGACCAGTAGTAAAGTCTTCTCTGTATCTGCCATTTACTAGAGGAATAGAGTGAAACAATGTAGTTATTCCTGCTGAGGCATATTTTATCTCAACTTCTCTGAAGATTTTTGCAAAAGGAAATCTGCTATTTAATTTAATCTGATTTTCTCTAGATATATGCTCGCTTTTTATATTGATAAGACCTGGCAGGATATATTTTCCTGTCATATCTATATACTCTTTTAAGGATGATTTCTCATCTATTTTCTGGATCTTGCCATCTGCTATATGAATATATCCACTTATAACTGCATCATTTTGTACGATTTTATCGCTGTATATTACTAGCACTTAAAGACCCCCTTTATCAATTACTAGGTTCAAATTATAGCTTTCTTATCACCTATCTCATGATTATAACACAAATATATGGAAATTTTGTAAAAATTGCTTTAGAAGAAACTTTGACTTTTTCTATAGATAATATATTGGATTCTATAATGAATTTTGCTATTTTATATTAAGGCTTCTAACTGTTACGCCCTTCTTTTTTGCCAAAGCTTTGAGGTCTTCAAACTCCGGTTTTTGATTTATTTTTTTGTATCCTAGATAAGCTTCTTTAATTCTGATACTTCCTAGCTCTGTTTTTTGAGATCTTATTTTTCTTTTTAATGATTTTCTATCTATTATCTGCTCTCTTATTCCAATAGTAGTGGTCTGCTCAAAAATAACCTTTGATATAGCTTCTTTTTGATGCATGGTTGTAAGCACCTCAAGCTTGTAGGCTGGTCTGCTTTTCTTCATCATTATAGGAGAAAACCAAACATCTAGAGCCCCCGCGTCAAAAAGCTCTTCCATAGCGTTACCCATAAGCTCTCCAGTCATATCATCTAGATTACAAGATAATACAGCCAATTTTTCTCTTATATAATAATCGTTTGGCTGAAATAAAATAGCTCTTAGGATATTTGGTATATCAAAATTCTTCGTCCCGCATCCTATAGAGGTTTTCATGATTTTCATGCTGAGATTTGAAACTTGTTTAGCATTTAACCCCTTTAATATTGCAGCTCCTGTAGGTGTCACTGTTTCAGCCTGAAGATTTGTTAATCTAACATTCATATCTTCTAGTAGATTGAGAGTCGCTGGTGCTGGAAGAGGTATCTTCCCATGCTGGGACCAAGTAAATCCACTTCCAAGTGGTATCTCACTGCAATATATAGTCTCAATATCAAGCATATCTATTAAAACAGCAGTTCCTATAATATCCACTATAGAGTCAACAGCTCCTACTTCGTGAAAATGTACATCTTCTACCTTAGCAAGATGGACCTTCGCCTCTGCCTCTGCCAACACTGTAAATATTTTTCTCGCCATGTATTTTGCTCTAGAAGATATTTCGGAATTATCTATGATATTAATAATATCGCTAAGATTTCTATGCACAAAGGGAGAATCCTCTTTTAAAATTACATCAACTTTATTTCCCCCTATTGCTCCTTTTGAAGCTTGACTTAAGCTTATTTCAAATTCATCGCTAATTGAAAGCGTACTCATTACTTCTATAAACCTATCGTAATTTACTCCTAGTCCAAGAAGCGAGGAAAGCATCATATCACCTGATATGCCTCCTACTATATCCAAATATAAATTCATGTATAATCCTCCTACTACAATTGCTTTATATACTTCTACATTATACTTATTTTTTTAAGTGTTTTTCATTATAAATCTGCTACTACATTTTATTTATAATCTATTTATCGTGCTCGCTAGATATCCCGCTCCAAACCCATTGTCTATATTTACTACGCTAAGCCCTGATGCGCAGGAATTTAGCATGGTAAGTAAAGCTGAAAGGCCTCCAAAATTTGCACCGTATCCCACTGAGGTAGGAACTGCTATAACAGGCACCTCAACTAAGCCTCCAAGAACGCTTGGAAGTGCCCCTTCCATACCAGCAACTGCAATTACTACTCTGCATCTTCTAAGCTCATCTTGCTTTGATAGCAGTCTATGAATCCCAGCAACCCCAGCATCATAGATGCGAATCACTTTATTGCCTAAAAACTCTGCAGTTATAGCTGCCTCTTCTGCTACATACATATCTGAAGTACCTGCTGTTACTACCGCAATCTCTCCCTTGCCTTTAATCTCTATTTCCTTGACCTTTAGAGTCATAACTCTAGACATACTGTGATATTCTAAATCCTTAAACTTTTCCTTGAGATATTCATAGCTCTGTTCATTTAATCTAGTTCCTAGGATATTGCTATTTTTTTCCAGAAGCTTTTCCATGATTCCTGCTATTTGCTCCTTTGTCTTACCTTCACAGTATATGACCTCTGGATAGCCGTTTCTAAGGCTTCTGTGATGATCCACCTTTGCATATCCTATATCCTCATATGAAATACTGCTCAGCTTTTCTGCCGCTGTATCAATATCTATTTCATCTGTTTTCACTTTGTTTAGCATATCTATCAAAAATTTCTTATCCATAATTCCTCCATATTCAAATGCCCTATCCATGAAATATATAATAGCATAATTTATTTAAACTAATTATAAATAATCAAGTATCCACTCATTCTATATCTATACTAATATAGCAATTATATCATATCTGTAATTTCATATATTATAAAAGGTGCGGAAATTTCCGCACCTTTTATTTTTATGATTATATATAATTATTAGTTTTAATACTGGAGCTATCTTGTTATAAATAGCTTATTACATCATTCCTGGCATTCCGCCGCCCATTGGCATAGCTGGCTCATCACTCTTGATTTCAACTACTGCTGCTTCTGTAGTAAGAAGTGTAGCTGCAACTGATGCTGCATTTTGAAGAGCTGATCTAGTTACCTTAGTAGGGTCAATAATACCAGCATCAATCATGTTTACATATTGCTCGTTTAGAGCATCGAATCCATGGTCTTTATCTGATTTTCTTACGTTTTCAACAATTACAGCACCCTCAAGTCCTGCATTTATAGCGATTTGCTTAAGTGGCTCTTGAAGAGCTTTTAGAACTATTTGAATACCAGTTTTAGTCTCAGCTGTCTGCTCATCTTTAATTAGAGCTTCTACTTCATCCATAACTGCAACTAGAGCTGTTCCTCCTCCAGGTACTATACCTTCTTCAACTGCTGCTCTTGTAGCATTTAGAGCATCTTCCATTCTTAGTTTTCTCTCTTTTAGTTCTGTTTCAGTAGCTGCTCCTACTTCGATAACTGCTACTCCACCAGAAAGCTTAGCAAGTCTTTCTTGAAGCTTTTCTTTATCAAATTCAGAAGTAGTTTCTTCGATTTGTCTCTTGATTTGAGCTATTCTATCTTTGATAGCCTTTTCTTCCCCAGCTCCGTTTACTATAGTTGTGTTCTCTTTTGAGATTTTAACTGTAGCAGCTTTTCCTAGCATATCTAATGTAGCTTCTTTAAGGTCTAAGCCGATTTCTTCAGAAATCACTCTTCCACCTGTAAGGATAGCAATATCTTCTAGCATAGCTTTTCTTCTGTCACCAAAGCCTGGAGCTTTAACAGCAACAACTTCAAATGTTCCTCTTAATTTGTTTACAACTAGTGTAGATAAAGCCTCTCCTTCAACATCTTCAGCAATGATAAGAAGTCTTCTTCCTTGTTGTACTATTTGCTCTAGTATTGGAAGGATTTCTTGGATATTAGAAATTTTCTTGTCAGTGATTAGGATGTAAGGCTCGCTAAGAGTAGCTTCCATTTTTTCTACATCTGTTACCATGTAAGCAGATACATATCCTCTATCAAACTGCATACCTTCAACCACTTCAAGAGTAGTTCCCATAGATTTTGACTCTTCTACAGTTATAACTCCATCATTTCCTACCTTTTCCATAGCTTCAGCAATTAACTTACCGATTTCTTCGTCTCCTGCAGAAATAGCTGCAACTTGAGCTATAGACTCTTTATTTTCAATTGTTCTAGAATTTGCTTTTAGTGTTGCTACTGCTGTATCTACAGCTTTTTGGATACCCTTTCTAAGCAGAATAGGGTTTGAACCAGCAGCTACGTTTTTAAGACCTTCTCTGATTATTGCTTGAGCTAAAAGTGTTGCTGTTGTAGTACCATCACCTGCTACGTCGTTAGTTTTAGTGGCAACCTCTTTAACTAGCTGAGCTCCCATATTTTCATATGGATCTTCTAATTCTATTTCTTTTGCTATAGTTACACCGTCGTTAGTAATAAGTGGTGAACCGAATTTTTTATCTAAAATTACGTTTCTTCCTTTAGGTCCAATAGTTACTTTTACTGTATCTGCAAGCTTATTAACACCAATTTCTAGAGCTTTTCTAGCTTCTTCTGAAAATCTAATTTCTTTAGCCATCTTATATTACTCCTCCTAATTTATAATCAAGTTACTTTTTTATGATTAATCTCTTATGATTGTTTTCTTTATGAATTTCTTATTCTACTACAGCTAAAATATCGCTTTGTCTTAATATAGTGAACTCTTGTCCATCTAATTTAACTTCAGTTCCTGCGTATTTAGAGAAAAGTACTTTATCTCCTACCTTTAGCTCCATCTTGATTTCTTTGCCGTCAACTACTCCACCAGGTCCTACTTCTACTACCTCAGCCATTTGTGGCTGCTCCTTTGCACTTCCTGGAAGTACGATACCGCTTTTAGTTTTTTCTTCTGCTTCTACCATCTTAATTACCACTCTGTCTGCTAATGGTCTGATTTTCATAATAAACATTCCCTCCTAAATAATATTATTTAATACTCCCTATAAAGGGATGCTTTATTGCAAAGACTAGCTTTGCGCTTAATTTTAGTTTAAATGTTAGCACTCTTTTATATCGAGTGCTACTACATAGTATATGTTATATAATATTTGAATTTTTTTCAAGTCCTTTTTTTGATTTTTTTTATAATATAGGCGAAAATAGTCTAGCAGCTGATTCTGCGATTTTTTGAACTATAGGACGAGCTTTAAAATCAGAATAAAGAAGTTCTTTAGAGTCCTTTATGTCAGCTTCAAATATCTCATATAGCCTTGAAATTGTAGGCTCATCATATATGAAAGCATTGACCTCAAAGTTAATCATAAAGCTTCTTATATCCATATTTGCAGTACCTACAGAAGCTATTTCCTCATCCACCAAGACCATCTTAGAGTGAATAAATCCTTTATCATAAAGATATACTCTGCATCCTAGCTCCAAAAGCTCTTCTAAATACGACAAGGATGCATAGTAGACTACTTTATGGTCAGGAAATGAGGGAAATATTATCCTTACGTCTACACCTGAAAGTACTGCTGTCCTAAGTGCAGTAAGCAATGCGTCGTCAGGTATGAAATAAGGTGTTTCTATATATATGGTATTTTTAGCATGGGCTATAGATGAAAAATAAGCATTGTAGATACTTTCATACTGATTATCTGGACCTGAAGATACTATTTGAATGAGAGAATCTCCTTTATATGCCATAGAAGGAAATAATTCCTGCTGATTTAGCTTTTGTCCACTGCCAATATAGTAATCTACTAAAAATATCGTTTGGAGCATATATACAGACTCTCCCTCTATGCGAAGGTGGGTGTCTCTCCAAAATCCAAATTTCTTATTTTCGTGGACATACTCATCCCCTATATTGAGGCCTCCTATGTAGCCTATTTCTCCATCTATTACGCAGATTTTTCTATGATTCCTGTAGTTAAATTTCCTATGAATATAAGGGAAATGAATATGAATAAATGGACGAAATTCAATTCCTGCCGATTTCATCTCTCTTGCAAAATCAGGATGAAAAATGAGCCTGAAGCTCCCTATTTCATCATATATAAATCTAACCTTCACTCCCTGTTTTGCTTTTTTTATAAGAGCATCCTTGAGTTTTTTCCCTATTTCAGAGTTTTTCACTATAAAGTATTCCAAATGAATATAGCTTCTTGCATTTTCGATATCTTTTAACATCTGCTCGAATTTATCAAGCCCATCTGTATATATATCTACTTTGTTATTTAAAGTAAAAGGAGATCTTTCTGAGTTTAGTATCAGCTGCATTACCTTCTTTTTACCCTCTGATTCTAAATCGTGGAACATGACATTGTCTTTTAAAGCTTGCTTTTGTGTTGCACTTAATATTTGTAGACTTATCATGCCTTTAATATCTTGACTGTTTAAAAATTTTGCAACTGCTACCTTGGTTTTCTTGACCTTAGAGGATCTTAAATTTTCACCAAATAACAAGTAGAGCACAAAGCCTATACCAGGCAAAAAAATCATGACCAGCAGCCAGCTTATAGTCTTAGCAGGGTCACGATTTTCAAAGAATATGAGCAGAGATACAAAGATAGCTAAAATGGCAAAAAATATCGTAAATGTCATTTTTACTTCCTCCCTATCCCCTTTTCTCTAGCATAGTAAAATAAATATTGTTGAGCTATTCCAGATTTGTCTTTAAACATATCTATTCCAAACTCTCTAATTTTCTTTAGGTCCTTCATTTCTTTTTCAATATAAAACTCATGCATTACTCTTTGTACCCACACATCTACAGGAAATACATCGTATTTTGAAAGTCCAAACAGCAAAATGCAATCTGAAACCTTTGGTCCAACTCCAGGAATTGTCATTAGCTCTTTTCTCGCCATATCTGTAGGCAGATTCCTTAGCTTATACATATCCATTTGAAGTGAATGCTGGATATAGCTTGCGTCTCTTATATAGCCTTTTCTAAAAGCCACCTTTGAATCAATGAGCACCTGCTCATCACAAGATGAAAGAGCTTTTGGAGTCGGAAAAGCATAATACTTCTTTCCTCTATATTCTCCGATTTCCTCTCCTAGAGCTTTCGATAAAAACGCCACGCTTCTTTTTATCATAGGAATGGCATTTCTAGCTGAGATTATAAAGGAAATAACAATTTCAAATGTATCCTGATTCAAAATCCTCATTCCTTGACCAAATATAGTTGCATTGTAAAGATGTTCATCCATTTGAGCAAGCTCTGCTTTAATAGCGGAATAATCCCTATCCATGTCAAAGTAGTTATGCCAGATTTTATGATAATCATCTAGATTTGTGTTATCTAGTATCAAAGTATCGCCTTCTAGCTTTACATTGAGTATTTTTCCATTTGCTACTCCTGTGTAGGAGCCGTCTTCCTCTTTATCCCATCTGAAGCACTGCCCACACTCAAATATATGCTTTGGTTCAAAATCTTTGATTTTATCGATTATTACTTTATTATTTTCTTGATATAGTTTCATTTTCTCACCTCGCTGATTATCTTTTTACCCATTTTCAGGCTTGACTAACGGTAGTATAATAAATATAAAGATGCAAATCATTTGCGTTAAATATACGGGATAAGGGGAGTAAATTAATGGAACTTTTTAAGAGTACTATCGCTAGTATAACAAATTTGAACGAAGAAATGATGAAAAAAGCACAGGAAAGACAAGATTTACTCATAAAGCCCAAGGGTAGTCTAGGAAAGCTAGAGGAAATATCCATTCAGCTTGCAGGAATATATGGACAGGAATTTTATGACACTACTAAAAAAGCTGTCATAGCTTTTGCTGGCGACCACGGAGTATATGAGGAAGGAGTCGCTCCAAACGCTCAGGAAATAACTAAAATTCAGATTCCTAACTACGTGAGAAAAATAACTGGAGTAGGTGCTCTAGCTAGATTTGCAAATGCTGATGTCTATGGTGTAGATGTAGGTGTAAACTGCGACGAACTTCTTCCTGGAGTAATCAACAGAAAAATAAGAAAAGGCACTTCTAATATGGCAAAAGGACCTGCTATGAGCTATGAAGAAGCGATTTTTTCTATTGAAATAGGCATAGAAGAAACTAACAAACTAATAGATGCAGGCTACAGAGTAATAGGAGTAGGTGAAATGGGTATAGCAAATACTACGCCTACTAGCGCTATCATATCAGTTTACGGAGACTATGAGCCTATAGAAGTAACTGGTATAGGTGCCGGACTCAACAGCGAGGGCGTAATACATAAAGCAAATGTAATTAAAAAATCTATCGAGCTTAATGCTCCTGATAAAAATGACCCTATCGACGTACTTGCTAAGGTCGGAGGCTTTGAAATAGGTGCCATGACAGGAGCTATCCTAGCATGTGCTAGCAGAAATATTCCTGTAGTGCTAGATGGAGTTATTTCTTATGCTTCAGCTATACTTGCAATCAAGCTTAATCCCCTATCAAAGCTTTATATGATTCCATCACATTTTTCTGCTGAGCCTGCCTCAAAAAAAGCTTTTGATTTACTTGAGCTATCACCTATGCTTCAAATGGACATGAGACTAGGAGAAGGCTCTGGAGCTGCGCTTTGCTTTAATATAATTGAAGCAGCTAACTTTACCTACAAAAATATGTATACCTTTGAGGAAGCTGGCTTTACAGTTTAAAAGAAAATTCAAAAAATTAAAGCTAATTTTACATTTATATGTTTATTTGACGGATATTTGGTCTATAATTATATAGCGGGGTAAATTAATTCCTCGCAATAATATTATTATAATAAGGAGGGTTTTATGCGAAACAAAAGATTTATGTCACTTGCTTTAAGTATCACTATGGTACTTTCTCTTGTATTATTTAATCCTATTTCTGCTTTTGCTGACGATGCAAAAGAGCTTGTTATCCTTCATTTCAATGATACTCATGCCAGAGTTAAATCAGTGGAAAAAGATGGAGTAGTAACAGGTGTAGGGTTTGACCGTATTGCTCAGTACAAGCAAGATTTACTAAAGGAAAATCCAAACGTGCTTATGCTAGATGCTGGGGATACTCTTCATGGACAGCCTATAGCTACACTTAGCCAAGGCGAGAGTATAGTTAAAATTCTTAATCTTATGGGCATTGATGCTTTTACTCCAGGAAACCACGACTTTAACTATGGCTTTGCTAGATTACAGGAATTAGAGAAGATGATGAACTTCCCTATCGTATCTGCAAACGTTATGGATAAATCAGGCAAAGAAGTTTTCAAGCCTTATGTTATAAAAGAAATGGATGGATTTAAGGTAGGTATCTTTGGGCTTTCTACTCCTGAGACTTCATACAAAACAAATCCTAAAAACGTAGAAACAATAGACTTTACAGACACTATAGCTGCTGCTAAAAAAGCTGTAGAAGCTCTAGAGAAAGAAAATGTAGATGTTATTATAGCTCTTACTCACCTAGGTCTAGACCAAGGTGATGACACTTCTGATAAAGTAGCAGAAGCTGTAGATGGCATCGATTTAGTAATAGATGGACACAGCCATACTACACTAGAAGAAGGACGTATGGTAAAAAATACTCTTATCGCTAGTACTGGCGAATATGACAAAGCTTTTGGAATAGTAACTTTAAAAATCGCAAATGGCGAAGTTACAGAAAAATCTGCTAAGCTAATGGCTGCAGCTGATACTAAAGATATAGTTCCTCATCCAGATGTTGTAGCACTTCTAGCTGATATCGATAAAGGACTAAATGAAATCCTATCTGAAAAAATAGGTACTTCTACAGTTATGCTTGATGGCGCTAGAGAAAATGTTCGTACTAAAGAAACTAACTTTGGACAGTTAGTAGCTGATGCTATGCTAGATGCTACTGGAGCTGAAGTAGCTCTCACTAACGGCGGTGGAATTCGTGCTTCTATCGAAGCTGGAGACATCACTAAGAATCATATAGTAACTTCTTTCCCATTTGGAAACTATCTAGTAACTAAAGAAGTGAAAGGAAAAGATATCAAAGCAGCTTTAGAGCACGGACTTTCTAAATATCCAGAACAAAACGGAGGCTTCCCTCACGTTGCTGGAATAACATTTACTTTTAACACTGCTAATCCTGCAGGCTCAAGAGTAAGTGATTTAATGATAGGCGGCTCTCCTGTAGATATGGAAAAAGCTTATTTATTCGTTACTAATGACTTTATGGCAGCTGGTGGAGATGATTACACTATGCTTAAGCCATATGCTACAGTTAATGAATATGCAGCATTTGATGAAATCTTAGTAAACTATATTAAGAAAATGGGTACTATTTCTACTTCACTAGTTCCTAGAATGACTGTAAATGAAACAGCTCCTGTTACTCCTGCTCCAGCACCAATGCCTGAGCCTATGCCTCCTATGCATCACGATGGAAAAGTTATAGTTCCTTCTCCTGTAGAAACTATGAACTACACTGTTCATCACGACATGAGCATAATGGAGCTTGCTATGGATCATGGCTTTGCTTGGCAACATATTTTAGTATTAAACCCAGAAATTTCTAACCCAATGCTAAAATTAAAAGCTGGTCAAGTTATTAAGCTTCCAGTTCATTAAACTTAATTTTCGCTAGTTAATCATTTATAATGCTAATTTTAGCTTTTTTAAATATATTCACTATATGATTGATTAGACAAAAAATCCTAGATTATTTTATCTGTTTACATCTCTGTAAGCTCTAAATAATCTAGGATTTTTAAATTTTTAAGGTCTATTTATCAATAAATATCATTTTTAGACAGTTCTTTTGCTATAACACCTTATCTTATTTCTCTAACCTCATAACCAAATTCTTCTACCGCATTTTTAAGCACTTCGTCTGCTACATCTTCATTTAGCTCAACTACTGCGCTTTGCTCTTGAAGTGATACCTCAGCGCTTTTTACCTGCTCTAGCTCTTCTAAAGCCATTTTTACATGGGCAACGCATTTATGACAAGTCATTCCAAATACTGAAAGTGTTTTTTTCATAATAGCCTCCTATTTTATACCCCCACAGGGTAAGTTTAATTTAATTATATCATAGGAGAAATATTTGTAAAATATATTTTTACTTAGTCCATTTTTCTACTTCCAGGCTTTACTACAGGAGTTCCTTGTTTACAAAGTGGACAATCATCTGCATCAAAGGTATCTATTTCTACTCTTAGTGAGCTGATAAGTGGAAACTCTAGCTCTTCATTTGTTCTGTCTATGATAGATGCTATAGCTATTACCTTTGCTCCCATTGATTCTAGCAGAGCTTTTACTTCCATTGATGATTTTCCAGTAGTTACTACATCCTCGCAGATTACTATATTCATTCCTTCACTTACCTCGAAGCCTCTTCTTAGAGCCATAATATTATCTACTCTCTCAGTAAATATAGCCTCTATTCCTAGCTGTCTGCCTAGCTCATAAGCTACTAGGATTCCTCCCATTGCTGGCCCAACTAGTAAATCTATCTTCATTTCCTTTAGCTTTTCAGCTACTGGCTTTAATATAGCCTCCGCTTTATCTGGATAGCGAAGTATTCTTGCACATTGCACATATCTATTTGAATGCTTTCCTGAAGATAGTAGAAAATGCCCCTCAAGTAGTGCATCAGTTTGCTTTAGTAATTCTATCATTTATATTATCCCCCTTATTTCATCTAGTGATTTAATGTTTTCTTCCTTCATAAAGGCCTCTATTCCCTCAACTATATCTTTTCCTGCATAAGGGTTGATAAAAGAAGCCGTTCCAAATTGTATCAAGTGAGCTCCTGCCATGATAAATTCTATAGCATCCTCTGCTGTTGTTATTCCTCCCATACCTATAACAGGTACCTTTACTGCTTTAGCTACCTCTCTTACCATTTTTAATGCTATAGGCTTTATAGCTGGTCCTGACAGCCCTGCATATACGTTGTCAAATACTGGTCTTCTCTTTTTAATATCTATTTTAAGGGCAGAAAAGGTGTTGATTAACGAGATGCCATCTGCTCCTTCATATTCACAAGTTTTTGCTACATTTACTATATTTTCTGCATTTGGTGAAAGCTTTACAGCCATAGGAACAGTAAGAACTTTTCTTACTTCCCTTACTACTTTTTCTGCCCCTTCGCAGGTGATTCCAAAAGCTATTCCGCCCTCTTTTACATTTGGACATGAGATATTTAGCTCAACCAAATCAACTGCTGTGTGAAGAAGCGTAGATGCATTTGCTTTTACTTTTTTGTTATGCTCTTCTATTAGCTTAGCACCTTCTATATAGGTCTCTAGCGTAGAGCCTCCTAGGTTTGCTATTTTTACTGTATCTATGGTGCTCATTTGCTGTAGTTCATCTGCTAAGAAAGACTCTACTCCAGGATTTTCAAGTCCTATTGAGTTCATTATTCCTCCAGCAGTCTCAGTAATTCTAATTCCTGAGTTTCCTCTTCTAGCTTCCAGAGTTATCCCTTTTGCTGAGATTCCTCCTAGAATTGATGGATTGTAGTAGGCTTTGTATTCCTGACCAAAGCCAAAGGTGCCTGATGCTGCTATTACAGGGTTTTTGAAGCTTAGATTAAAGTAATTTGATTGCATCGTCATAGCTCACCTCACTTCCTTTAAACACAGGCCCATCCTTACATACCTTTACTCTTTTTCCAGCTACATCACAGGTACAGGAAAGACAAGCTCCCACAGCGCATCCCATGTGTTTTTCAAGTGATACATAGACATTTTCATGCTTTTTAGTAAGCTTGTACATCATTATTTCCGGTCCGCAGGTCATGACAGCATCATACTTTGAAAAGTCCAGCTTTTCGCTCATATCCGTGTCTATATGTATAGTAGTCGGTGCATGAGTAGCGTAAAGCTGACCTAAATACTGCTTTTGCTCAGCAGTCAAATCTCTGCTATTTAGTCCCAAATGAATCTCTGCATTATCAAGCTGCTTTGCAAGGTAAAATAAAGGTGCTATCCCCATTCCTCCTCCGATTAAAGCTACTTTTTTATCCTTGTAATCAGATACTGGGTATCCATTTCCGTATGGTCCATATAAAGTTATTTCATCGCCTTCTTTTAGCTTTGAAAAGTACTTAGTTCCTTCTCCTACTACTCTATACATAAAAGCAATTTTATCCTTTCCTACATCAAATACACTTATAGGTCTAGAAAGAGTCATAAACGAGCCTATGCCTCTTAGCATATAAAATTGGCCTGGATTTGCTTCAAAGCTTCCTTCTATTGCCATTATATAAAAGTCGTTTCCAATCTGCTGATTAGAGATTATTTTATACATTCAGACAGCTCCTTTGCTAACTGCTGTGCTCTTTGGCTTAGAACTTTTCTAAAATCACTTTCTTTTATACCAGCAGTGTATCCTCTAGATACATTTATTACTCCGTTTTTATTTTCTTGAATTAGAGCTCTTATATCTTCAATATTCGCTCCCTGCGCTCCATAGCCTGGAATAAGCAGGTAGGTATCCTTGCTGTTTTCTTTTAGAGCCTTGATATCCTTTAATTCATTTACTCCTACTACTGCTCCTAGAGGTGAGAACTTGTAGTCTCCAGGGATTTCCTTGCTCCACTCTTTTAGTTTTTGAAGCACACTCATGTAAAGTGGCTGTCCATCTATTATTAAATCTTGAAAGTCTTTTGACCCTTCATTCGAGGTTTTTGCAAGTACAAAAGCTCCCTTGTCCTTTGCAAAGAAATCAAAGTATGGAGATATTGCATCCTTTCCCATATATGGACTAAGAGTTACTACATCAGCTTCAAAGTCTCCGCTTAGATGCCCTTTTGCATAAAGCCCCGCTGTAGAGCCTATGTCTCCTCTTTTTACATCAGCTATCACAATCTCACCTATAGAGCGTATATATGATACTATCTGCTGATATGCTACCATGCCGTCTAAGCCCTCTGCCTCGTAGCAAGCAATTTGAACTTTGTAGCAAGCTGCATATTCCTTTGATGCATCTATAGCTTCTTTTGCATAGGCTACTAGCTTGTCAGATGTCTTTGTAAATGAATTTTGCAATTCTGTTGGAACATGGTCCATTCTAAGGTCTATGCCCACACAAAAAGGGCTTCTGCTGATTGCCCTCTCTTTAATTTTGTCCATTATCATATAGGATATCTCCTTTTCTTATCGTTTTATCAATTACTGCATATACTATTTCCTTGTCAAACGGCGTATTTTTGCCTTTTGACTCAAATAAACTGCTATCTATCTGAGATTTTTTTTCTTCTATTACTACTAGATTTGCCTGCATCCCTGCTCTTATCACTCTAGGACTAAGACCTAAGAACTTTGCTGGACTTGCTGAAAGCAGTTTGCTTAGAAGCTTTAGTGATATTTCGTTGTCAGTAAATACCTTGTGGCATAGAGAAAATGAAGTTTCTATGCCTGATATTCCAGGTGCATTATTGGCTTTGTCTTCAGGTGTATGTGGTGCATGATCAGTTGCTATTGCATCTACATATCCATTTTTTATGCTCTCTATGAGAAACAGCCTATCTTCTTCTGATGCAAATGGAGGATTGACTCTATAGCTTACATTACTAGCATATATATGATGAGGCGCTACCTCTACAGTTACTTTGAATCCTTCTTTTTTTGCTTCTATGATTGCCTCCATAGAAGCTTTTTTGCTTATATGGCAAAAGTGCAGGTTGCCACCAGTTTGTCTTACTAGGTCTAGATTTCTTATTACCATTTCAGTTTCTTCTTCACTATGGTCGAGGATTATAAAATCATGCTGCTTTGAAGCAAGTAGAACTTCTCTCATGATTCGTTCATCATCTATATTTTTTCCATCGTCCGAAAAAAATCTAGTTGCTTTTCTGTTTTCCTCAAAATCTACTAAAGCTTTGCCATTTAGCCCCTTGGTTACTGCACTCACCTGCAGCAATCTAGTCATACCCAGTGAATTATTTTTTTCTATTATTTCTGTTATTAGAGTTTTGTTATCTATTACAGGATTTGTATTTGCCATAGCAAGAAGGTCTGTATACCCGCCTTTTATGGCTGCCTTATTGGCAGATATAAGTGTTTCTTTATGTTCTTGGCCTGGATTTCTCATGTGAAAGTGTAAATCTACAAAAGCTGGCATAACTAACCTATTACATAAATCTAGCTCGATGATATCTAGCTTTGTTCGGACATGCAAATCAGGAAGCAAAGCTTCCTGATTCTTTTCAGTTAAATAGTTAGTTATTTTGGCTTTTCCAATAAGCTTTATCTTACCTGAATCTATCAAGATATCATCAATATAGTCCGATACCTCGTCTATTATATGGCAGTTTTTAAGATAGAGCATGGTAGCCTCCTTCATTATACTGCGTAGTAAGTATCGCAGTACTCACAAGCGTAGATGTGGTTTTCCTTATCAAGTAGACCAAACCCAACTTTTTCAAGCTTCTCATGGTTAGATACGCATTTTGGATTGCTACAGCTTGAGTATAATTCATGTCTATGCTCTTCATGGTTTTCTGCTGAGTTTTCTTTTTCGCTTACTAGCTTTAGAATAAGAGCCATACGTACGAACATTCCGTATTTAGCTTGTGGGAAGTATACTGCTCTTGGGTCAGAGTCTACGTCTTCTGAGATTTCATTTACTCTTGGCAGTGGATGCATTACTATCATGTCACTTTTTGCTAGTATCATTTTATGCTTAGTAAGTACGCAAGAATCCTTTAGCTTCTCATACTGCTCAGGGTCAGCAAACCTTTCTCTTTGGATTCTAGTCATGTAAAGTACATCCGCCATTGGAAGGCCTTCTTCTAGAGTTTCCATTTCAAAGAACAAGCTGTCTTTTATGTGATTTTTTATATAATCAGGGATTTTTAATTCTTTAGGTGATACAAAGTAGAAAGTGTTGTTTTCAAACTTTGATAATGCTTTTACTAGTGAATGCACTGTTCTTCCGTTTTTTAAGTCTCCGCAAAGTACTACATTAAGATTTGTAAGTCTTCCTTTTTCCATTTGGATAGTAAGAAGGTCAGTAATGGTCTGAGTAGGGTGTTGGTGCCCTCCATCTCCAGCATTTACTACAGGAATATCTGAGTAGACAGATGCTAGTTTAGGTGCTCCCTCTAAATAATGGCGCATTACTGCTATATCTGCATAGCAAGCTACGGTTCTGATTGTATCTTTTACGGATTCGCCTTTGGCAACGGATGAATTTTGTGCTTCTGAAAAGCCGATAACCTGTCCGCCTAGTCTTAGCATAGCTGCTTCAAAGCTGAAACGGGTTCTAGTTGATGGTTCATAGAATAGTGTGGCAAGGAGTCTTCCCTTCATGGCATCCCCATATTTTGCTGGGTTTTGCATGATGTCTTGACCTACCTCGATTAATGAGATTAATTCCTCTTTAGAAAAGTCACTTACTTCGATAAAATGTTTCATATCATTTTCCTCCTTGTTAGTCTCTCGGACTAAATTAAAAGAGCTGAGTTAACAGTCTATTTTGTTTTTCTTTACTAATAATACACCTGCTAAATATCCTTGTCAATTATTTTTTAATGAGCATTAAAAAGCTTTTCTTTCTTAAAAAAAGGGCTAATTTCTTAGCCCATAATCTTTTATTCTACTGGTATTGCAAGTACTGGCACTTTTGAATGATGAACTACATAGTTGGTAACTGAGCCCACGAAGAATCTTCTAACTCTAGTCATGCCTCTTGTAGCCATTACTATTAAATCCACTGGATTCTCATCTGCATAGGTCACTATGCCATCGCCAGCTTGGCCTTTTAGAGATATTTTTTCTACCTTCATACCCTCAAATTTAAGAGCTTCTTTATCTAGTAGCTTTTCCCCTCTTTTAATAAGCGCCTCTTCAACCACTGGGTCATAAGAATAGAACTCATGCATTGTTCCTCTGGTGCCCACATCCACCACGTGGATTAATACAATTTTAGAGTCGAACTTTTGTGCTATAGCTTTTGCTGTGTCTATAGCTAATAAACTGCCTTCTGATCCGTCTACTGGTACTAATATGGTATCAACTTTCATAACTGAGGCCCCCTCACTTTTTATTATCATTTATCTATTACCCAAATTTTAGAAAAAATAGCAACTATACATTATATTCAACAAATTTGATAATAAAATCCCAAAAACATCACCAATTTTATACTATTGAAAATAATAATATGTTTAAAGTGAGCTATTTAGAGATATAATAAAATAGAAATAAAAATTTATTAGGCATAATTTTGTTTTTTACAAAAACTAATTTATTTGAAATCCAAATATTTCAAATAAATTTAAAGGAGGGTATCATATGCAGGCAAAGTTTATTTTTTCTTTAATTTTAGCAGTACTGGTTGCTATATTTGCAATTCAAAACTCAGCAGCCGTTCCTGTCAACTTCATAGTATATCATCTCGAAATTTCTCAAGCCCTTATAATACTTATTTCTGCTATTATCGGAGCTATAATTGCATTTTCGCTTGGTCTTATGAAGCAGTTTAACTTGAACAAAACCATCAAGGAAAAAGACAAGCAAATACGAAATTTAGAAATGTCAGTCGCAAAGCTAGAAATTGAAAATGGCGAGCTCCATACCAAAAACGCTATGAGCTTAGACTCTGAAGCATCTAGATTAAATACTTCTACAATCTCTGAGGATACTAATATCACTAATTAACATAATAAACCAAATCAACCTACTCCAAGAAATTTTATTTTATTGGCAATATTAAAATTTAAAGGATGTGCTACTTAGCACATCCTTTAAATTTATATAATTCCTCTTCTGTTTTAAAAAGAGGATAGCCCATCCTTGCATGAAGCTTTACTAGCCAAGGCTGAATTAATCCTGCTTTATTTAGTACCTCTTCCATCATAAACACCTCAGATACATCTCCATGAGCGATTATGCTTCCTTCATCCATTACATAAACATAATCACATACCTTGTAAATCAAATCCATGTCGTGACTAGATATAACAACTTTCTTATGGTCTTGCTCCGATAGAGATTTTATTATCTCTTCTACTTGAGTTGTAGCTACTGGGTCTAAGCCTGCACTAGGCTCATCCATAAAAATTATTTCGCTGTCCATAGCTATAACTCCAGCTATCGCAACTCTTTTTTTCTGCCCATGACTTAGAAAATGAACTGGCTTGTCAGCAAAATCCTTAGCTCCTACGCTTGCTAAAGCTATATTTACTCTGTGATTTATCTCCTTCTCATCTACTCCTAGGTTTCTAAGAGCAAAGGCAACATCATCATAGACCTTTGAAAAAAATATCTGCTTATCTGGATCTTGAAATACTATAGACACCTGCTTTCTAAGCTCTCTTAGACTTGCCTTATCGTATTTCATAGGTTTTTCATCATAAAAAATCTGTCCTTGCTTAGGCCTTAGTACACCTGTAAAGTTTAAAAATAATGTAGATTTTCCAGCACCGTTAGAGCCTATTATTCCAATACAGCTTCCTTTAGACAAATCCATCGATATATCCTTTAAAGCAACCGTCTGGTCTTCATAGATATAGGTTACATTTTTCATCTCAAGCATCTTGTTCCTCCTGCTTTTCCATATGAAAATCTCCTGTGTACAGCTTGCTATCTAGTGCAATTTCCATATCTTGATATCTATTCATGACTCTCTCAAACAAAACTCTAATGAGTATAGAAAGAGAAGAATATGAGTTTTTTAAATTATTATATCCAAATCTAAGCTCCTGAGCTCTATATATCTCAATGGATTCATCCAGTAAAATAAATATAAATCTATAGGTAAGAGCATATAAATCCAAAAAATAAGCCGGAAGACGAAGCTTTCTCATAATATACAGCTGCTGGTCCATAGGAGTCGTGAGCGTCAGAAAATAAAGACATCCAAGCGCTGACATGGCTCTTAAAAAGAGAATAAGAGCATTGTTAAGTCCTAACTCGGTCACCCCGACATAAAACACCTTTAAATTTACACTCCATATAAACACAGATTGGTCCTGAGAAAATGAAAAAACTATTGCAAGAATACTGGTAAATAAAAATGCAAAAGGCACAGTTAGCATCTTTAAGTACTTTCCTAGTGGAATCTTCGCCCAAAACACAGTTCCTGTAAATGCAAAAATAATAATTGCAATAAAAATAAGAGGCTCTTTGTTAATCAAGCTCGCAAGCAAAAGCCCCATAGAGTATCCAAATTTCTTTTTCGGACTTAAGTCCTTAAGGTTATTAGTATAAGCAAATTTATCTATTATTAGCATCTTTATTCCTTCTTAAGCTTTAATCTACAAAATTACACGGTCTTTCTCAATCAAAATTACATAGAGTCTTTAAGTCTTTTAATAAACATTTCTGATATTGGCTCAAACTCTCCTAGCCCTTTTAATATAGGCTCTACACCATATCCATTTGACTCAAAAAATGATTTCCAAGAATCCTCTTCATCAGATGCCATATCGTTAATTGCATGATCTCCAGCCACTATCATAAATGGAAGTAGGTATAGCTTTTCATAGCCTTGACCTTCTAATTCCTCCAGTATATCCTCTGCCTCTGGATAGCCCTCCACAGTCCCTAAATAAACATGTGAAGTAAGTGGATTTCTCTCAAGCATATGGTATAGCATTACATAGGCTGCATTTGCTGCATGGTCGCTTCCATGTCCCATAAGTACTAAGGCTTCATTTTCCCTTAGCTCTGGCATAAGCTTAGCAATGGCATCCACTGCCTCATCGTAGTGAGCTTTTGAGTAGAGAAGCGGCTTTGCTCCTTTTATAACCTTAAAATCATCTTTGAATCTATTTATACTATGGCTCACTTTTTTATATTCATGGCCTGCTATTATATGTAATGAAGCCACATATACCTCTTCAAAGCCCTCTTCCTTCATTTTAGAAAGTGCCTCATCCACATCATCGACATGAATGCCTTCATTTTTTAATATACGCTTTCTAACCATAGAAGATGTAAATGCTCTTCTTACTTCAAAATCAGGAAATGCCTTAGCTATTTTTTCTTCTATTGCACCTATTGTTTTTTCTCTAGTTGATATATATGTCGTTCCAAAGCTAGCAACCAAAATACCTTTTTTCACTAAATATCATCCCTTCATTAGGTAAACTGAAACTTCGCCTTATATTATATCAGTTTCTAGGCTATTATCCTAGAATTTTGTTGCAAAATAATTGCATTAAGTAATAGGTACAATCCCTCAACTAATAAGTTTTATCATTGACAGTACTTTATCTAAGTACTATAATTAATATTAAAGAATGAAACCCATTATCAATTAATTTGCGATAATGATTATCAATAATATAACTAATTTACTATACATATATTTCATCACAAAAGGAGATGCAAATATGCCGCTTTCAATGGTAAGCAGTAACCAAGAAGTAACTATATCTGATGTAATTGCAAGTGCTGAATTAAAGCAAAAGTTAATGAATATGGGCTTTACTAAAGGCTGTAAGCTCTATGTGCTTCAAGGACTTACTAAAGGCTCTATAATGGTAAAGGTCAGAGATTCAAAGGTAGTGCTAAACGCATCTACTGCTCACAAAATCCAGTGCAGTTAGGAGAGATTTTCATAATGAAGACGCTTTCTGATTTAAAGGTAGGCGAAACAGCTATAATTGACAGCATAAATGTCACAGGAATTCTAAAAAGAAGAATGATAGATATGGGAATAACTAAAGGCTGTGAGATAAAAGTAGAAAAATTTGCTCCTCTAGGCGACCCTATAGATATAAGAGTTAAGGATTACCATATAGCAATTAGAAAATCAGACGCAAAAAATATCATTGTAAAATAAAGGAGACTTAGCATGACTATTAGCCACATAACTATGGCTCTGGCAGGAAACCCTAACAGCGGTAAGACCACTTTATTCAATGCTCTAACTGGTGCTAGACAATATGTAGGAAACTGGCCAGGGGTGACAGTAGAAAAAAAAGAGGGAAAACTGAAATTTGAAGATAAAAATCTAATTCTTGTTGATTTACCTGGTACCTACAGTCTTTCTCCATACTCTATGGAGGAAATAATCGCTAAAAATTATATCATAAACGAAAAGCCCGACGTAGTTATAAATATCGTCGATGCTTCTAATATAGAAAGAAATCTCTTCCTTACGATGCAGCTTTTAGAGCTAGGTCGTCCTACTGTTATCGCCCTTAATATGATGGATGTCGCAAAAGCAAAAGGTTATGAAATAGATGTAACTAAGCTATCAATGGAGCTTGGAGTACCAGTTGTGCCTATAATAGCCTCAAAAAGCGAAGGCATAAACGAGCTTATAAGCAGGGCTATAACTGAAGCTGATGTACAAAATCAAACTATGCCTCAAAAAATGCAGGCTTTCGTAAACAAATTGGAAGAGAAAATTTCTGGTATTACTGACCCAGAGCTAGTAGAAGAAACAAAAACTGATTATACCTATGAATATATTGAAGGCATTATAAAATCAGCTGTAAAAAAACCTTCATCTCATAAAATCACTACGTCTGACAAAGTAGACTCTGTACTTACGCACAAGTACTTAGGACTACCTATCTTTGCACTGGTGATGTTTTTTACTTTCTTTTTCACCTATGACCTTGCAGGAAATGTTCTAAACGGAATGTTAGATGAGTTCATCACAGGAATAGTAGCCCCTACAGCCGAGTCTGGACTTATGGCTATAGGCGCTCAGGACTGGCTTATCTCTCTTGTAGTAGATGGAATTATAGGCGGTGTAGGTGGTGTAATAATATTTGTTCCAAACGTCGCTTGCTTGTTTCTGATGATATCTCTTATGGAAGATACAGGCTACATGGCTAGAGTTGCCTTTATTATGGATAGAGCTATGAGGGGCATAGGCTTAAGCGGAAAAGCATTTATTCCTATGGTTCTAGGTCTAGGCTGTAGTGTTCCAGCTATAATGAGTACACGTACCCTTGAGAGTCAAAAGGACAGGCTTACAACTACCCTTATCACTCCATTTGTTTCTTGCTCAGCTAGACTTCCAGTTTATACACTATTTGCTGCAGCTTTCTTTCCAGGAAATGAAAAATACATAGTGTTTTCGCTTTATGTTCTTGGAGTTTTAGTAGCAATATTAGTAGGCTTAATTTTTAAAAAGACTATATTTAAAGCAGATGAGACTCCTTTTATAATGGAGCTTCCTCCTTATAGATTCCCTAGTATAAAAAACTTATCTCTTCACGTATGGGATAGAGTAAAGGGCTATATAGCAAAAGCCGGTACTCTTATATTTGGAGCATCTGTAGTACTGTGGTTCTTACTAGGCTTTAATATGTCAGGTCCAAGTGAAATAAATCAAAGTTTTGGCGCTAGTATAGGTAAATTTTTTGCTCCTATGCTCTCTACTGCTGGTTTTGGAAATTGGGAAGCTGCCCTATCTCTATTTACAGGTGTAATCGCTAAAGAAATAGTAATATCAAACATGGCTATAATATATGGAATAGGCGAATCAGCTGGTGATTTTGCTTCTGCTCTTTCTGGAACCTTTAGTACTCTTTCAGCCTATGCATTTATGGTGTTCGTCCTACTATATACACCTTGTGTTGCTGTAATCGGAGTAGTAAAAAGAGAAACAAACTCTTACAAATGGACAGCATTTTCAGTTTTATATCAACTATTTGTAGCTTGGCTAGTAGCAACTATAGTATACCAAGTGGGCTCTTTTTTCATATAAATCATAAAAAAAATGATTAATTTAGAATAATTTTTATTCGAATATACAGAAATTGGGTAAAAATTATTAATAACCCTTTTGAGAGGCGATGATAAAATGATAGTATCGTATTTAATAGGTGCAGTTATAGTTTTCCTAGGCATTTTTCTACTTGTTAGAAGTGTAAAAAGAGAAGCTACCGATGGTTGCTATGCTTGTTCATCTAAAGGTTCCTGCTCAAAAGCTGGCTGTAATGTAATAAGAGATATAAAAACAGATGAAAAAAAGTAAATGATTATATAATTGAATATTAAATTCGCTAAAAATAAATATTAAATTCACTAAAAAATCCCTTGGCTATATCGTTTGATATAAACCAAGGGATTTAGTAATTTATACAATAGTATATTCTCTAGATATTGACTTCTGTGCTTTAAATAATAAGTTATTCTTTTTATTTTTTAATATAAACTATATATTTTTCAGCTCATCTGCTATATTTCTAGCTTTATGAGTTATAGTATCTTGATTTTCTGATAATATACCTAGCTTTGATACCTCAGAAGATATCTTTTCATTTTCTGCTCTTAATGAATTAAGAAGATCTGAGATTTGGGAAGCAAACTCACTAGTGCTGTCAGACATCTTTTGAACCTCAGTCGCTACAACAGAGAATCCTCTTCCATGCTCTCCTGCACGTGCAGCTTCGATATTTGCATTTAAGCCTAATATCTTTATCTGCTGAGTTATTTTATTTACTGCCTTAGTCATTTCATCAGTTTTTTCTATGAACTGATTCGATTGCATGGCAGATTGAGCCAAATCCGTATTTATGCCGTTGAGCTTTTCAGTTATTTTTACCATATTATTCATCTCAAAATGGAGACTTTCACTGGTTTTATTTATTTCCTCCAGTTGAAAATTAAGCCTGTCTCTCATTTCAATTTGTTTATCTACAATAAACATCATAAGCTTTGCAGTAATAGAGTCTACAATATGCTTAGATGAGCCATATCTTTCTCTCAATGACTCTAGCACACTCGCATTTCCTGTAGCCTCAATTATCATTTCACAGGCTGAATCGATTTCACTGATATCCGTAGAACAGCGAATGCCCAGCTTTCTTGCATATTCAATTCCCGCAGATTGCATATTTCTATCTATTACCCCAACTATCTCTGTCTCTTTAATGTCGTTAAATAATTCTATGAGCTTCGTCCCACCTGTTCCAGCTCCAACAATTGCAATTTTCATGGGAACACTCCTAAAAGTTATTTGCGAGCCTTACTCTAGTTAAATATCCAAAAATGACTTTGGCCTTAGTTTAACCAGCAAGGTCTCTATTCTTTTGTCGCTTACTTTGATTGCTTTTAATTCTACATCGTCAAAGAAAGCATTTGTTTCTTCATTTTCTTCTTCAAGATTAGGTATCTTGCCAAGGGTTCCAAGAAGTAGTCCCCCGATTGTGTCATTGACATCTGTAGGCAATTCAATTTCCAATAGCTCATTGACATCCGATATACTAGTTAGTCCATCCACTTTATAAGTGTTTTCACTAATCCTAAATATAGGTTCATCTACCTCGTATTCATCATCCTCATCAGAGATATCTCCTACTATTTCTTCTACCAGATCTTCAATGGTAATAATACCTGAAAATCCACCATATTCGTCGATTACAAGAGCCATATGAGTTCTATTTTTCTGCATTTCAAGAAAAATTTCATCTATACTTTTATACTCATGCACAAAATAAGGCTGCTTCATGATTCCTCTCAGATTAATGCAATCTATATTTCCCTTTCTCGTCTGAGCAAAAAGGTCTTTGATATGCACTACTCCTATGATATTGTCTATATCCTTTTCATATACAGGAACTCTAGAATAACGTTCCTCAATGATTTCATCTATGATATCACAGACATCATCCTCAATATTTACTGCAAACACTGAGGTTCTAGGTATCATAATTTCCTTTGCTTTTGTTTCATAAAGCTTAAGAACACGTTTAATCATTTCTTTTTCAAAAAGATTAACAGCTCCTTTGCCCTCTTCTTCATCCAATATAGTGATAAGCTCCTCTTTTAGCGCTTCTTCAGTTTCTTCAGATTGTTCATTTTTAGAAAAAATTCCTTTGAACCCTCTTCCTCCTGAAATAATGCCAAGTGGTGACTTGAGTAAATTTCTCAAGGTACTCCCGACGCCATCTTCCATTAGTTTTTCCCTCCAGTTTCATTCTTTATAATTTTCAATACTTATTATACCATTTTAATTGTTATAATAACATAATTTAAGCGAAATTATCAGACAAATCTGCACAAATTCACATATCTTATATCGGCAAACATAAATTTTTTGTGAGTATTTTTATTGAAATACCATGTATTATAGTATTATAATAGGTTTAATGCTAAATCAAGGAAGCTTGCTTTTGGCATAAAAATTAAAACAAAGAGGTGAGAAAATGGAGAATGTATTTGATGTTCTAAAGGAGCGCGGATTTATCGCTCAAGCAACACATGAAGATGAAATCAGAGAGTTATTAGGGAAGGAGAAGGTTGTTTTTTATACAGGCTACGACCCTACTGCTGATAGCCTTCATGTAGGACATTTTCTACAGGCTGTAGCGATGCGTCATCTGCAACTTGCTGGTCATACGCCTATCGTTCTAATAGGCGGCGGCACTACAATGATAGGGGATCCGTCTGGCAGAACAGATATGCGTCAAATGATCACCCCTGAAACTATAAAAGAAAATGGAGAGCGCTTTAAAGCTCAGCTAGGCAGATTTATAGATTTCACAGCAGATAACGCAATCATGGCAAACAACGCTGACTGGCTGATGAATTTGGAATATATCCCTTTTTTAAGAGAAATAGGTATGCATTTTTCAGTTAATAGAATGCTTACTGCAGAATGCTTTAAATCCAGAATGGAAAAAGGTCTATCCTTCTTAGAATTCAACTACATGATTATGCAAGCATATGACTTTTTAGAGCTAAATAGAAGACATGGATGCGTTATGCAGCTAGGCGGAGACGATCAGTGGTCTAATATCATAGCTGGAACTGACCTTATAAGAAGAAAAGAGGGCAAGCAGGCATACGGAATGACCTTTAATCTTTTAACTACATCAGACGGCAAAAAAATGGGCAAGACTATGGCTGGCGCAGTATGGCTAGACAGAGAAAAAACTACTCCATATGAGTTCTTCCAATACTGGAGAAATATAGAGGATGCCTCAGTTGAGAAATGCCTAGCACTGCTTACCTTCCTTCCTATGGATGAGGTAAGAAGACTAGGAGCTCTTGAGGGCTTAGAAATAAACCATGCAAAGGAAGTTCTTGCTTACGAGGTTACTAAGCTAGTTCACAGCAAAGAAGATGCTGATGCTGCTATGGAAGCTGCAAGAGCATTATTTACTAACAACAACGCTTCTGCAAATGCTCCTACTACAGAAGTCGAACTAGCTAGACTAGAAAGTGGAATAGCTATATTAGAAGTTCTTAAAGAAACTGGCCTAGTTCCATCTTCAAGCGAAGCAAGAAGGCTTATCTCTCAAGGAGGTATCTCTGTTAATGATATCAAGGTTGAATCTATAGATTTCAACGTGACTGCTGATATGTTAAACGACGGGGTACTGATGATTAAAAAAGGCAAAAAAACCTACCATCAAGTAAAAGTAATATAATAAATCAATATTCTATGGTCTAATATTCTTCTGCAAGAATGCAGGAAATAAAATAACAAAATAATTAATGCCCTATTTATGATTGATTTTCTCATAGATAGGGCATTTTTAATAAAATTTGCATTTTGCTTACTCGATAGTAGCTGGTATTATAACTGTTACAGTGGTTCCTTCTCCTAGCTTACTATCTATATATAATTTTGCATCGTGAAGCTTTAGTATCTCGTCTACTATAGAAAGTCCCAGCCCACTTCCTGCCATGGTTTGATTTCCTTTATAGAATTTTTGAGTTACATTTGGAAGATCTTCTTTTGAAATACCTAGCCCTGTGTCTATAAATCTTATTATGATTTGCTCATCCTGGCCTTCCGCTTCTATCTGAACACTTCCGCCAGTTGGAGTAAACTTAATTGCGTTTGCTAGAAGATTTATAAAGACCTGTCTTAATCTATTTTCATCTCCCATAATCATTGTATCTTTGCCTATTTTATTGCAGCTTAAGGTTATATGGGCAGCTCTTGGCTGAAGCTGTCTATATACCTGCTCGAGCACGTGTTTTGGATTAATTTTTCTTTTTGCTACTTTCATCCTGCTGGATTCTAGTCTAGAAAAATCCAAGAGCTCTTCAACCATATCCTTTAGTCTATCTGCTTCTCCAGATATGATTCCAAGTCCCATACCTAGAGCTTCATTTTGAGATACAGACTCCTCCATCATCAAGGTCTCACTCCATCCTTTTATAGATGTAAGAGGTGTTCGTAGCTCATGTGATATAGATGAAATGAAATCCTTTTTAATTTTATCTGTTTTTAGAATCTCTTCAGCCATATAGTTCATGGTTTCTGTAAGCTGACCTATTTCGTCATCGTAGATTTTCTTGGCTTTTTGGTCGAAATTACCTTCTGCCATGCTCTTTGCTACTACATTTAGCTTCATTATAGGGTTTACTATAGATTTTGAAATAATTAAAGCTAAAAGCATGAAAAATATTATAACCGTTGCTCCGAGGGCTAGTCCACCGAGAATATAGTTTTTTACTTCCCTATCGACCTTTTCCATAGATACAGTATAGCGTATGACTCCATCTATCTGGTTGTATTTTAGAAGAGGTCTAGATGCAGAGAGCATTCTTTCTCCTGTCATTTCACTGTAGCTTTCATATATAGTTATTTTGTTGTTAAAGGCATCATTGATATCGTCAGTTTCTAAAACTGAAAACTCAGACAAGCCATTTGAATCCATAACTACTATTTTTTCTTTATTTAAAATTTGAACTAAAAATTTATTGTCATAAGAGGATATATTATTTTCAAATAGGAATTTAGCTTTTTCTTCTACTGATGAATAAGTGAAGTATCTGTTTAAAAATTCTGCAGATATATTAACTCTATCCTTTAGAATCTGCTCCACTCCTCCATAGTAGTAGTTTTGGACAAAGGCAACAAATAACACCTCTAAAACCACTACCGTAGCAATTACTATAGCTCCAAAATTTATAATTATCCTACTTCTGATACTGGATTTAAATCCCATCCTCTTCCCACCTATATCCATATCCCCACACTGTCTTTAAAAATCTAGGCTCAGCTGGGTCATCTTCTATTTTCTTTCTGATACGTCTCATATTTACATCGACTACCTTTAAATCTCCAAAATAGTTTTTTCCCCAGATTTCGTTTAATATCTGGTCTCTGCTTAGAGATTTCTTTGCATTCTTTAAAAATAGCTCTAATATTTCAAACTCCTTAGGAGTCAGCTCAATTTCTTCTTCCGCTTTGTAAAATTTTCTATCAGATAGATTAAGAGTAAAAGGGCCACTTTTTAATATATCTTGCTTTTCATCTATGTGACTGCTTGTAAGTCTTCTGATCAGAGACCTTATTCTAGCAACTAGCTCTGTAGGACTAAACGGCTTGCTAATATAATCGTCTGCTCCATACTCAAGTCCTAGCACCTTATCCTGTTCATGAGTTCTCGCAGTAAGCATAATCACGCCCATCTGAGGATTTTTCTCTCTAAGATACTTAAGCACCTCAAATCCATCTATCCCAGGAAGCATAACATCCAGTATAGCCACCTTAATATCTGGATTGGCATTATATAGCTCTATAGCCTGCTCTCCAGATTCTGCTTCTATCACTTCATAGCCTTCTCTTTTTAAGTTAAGAGTAACAAAGCTCCTTATTGCATATTCATCCTCTAATACCATTAATTTCATACTCTATATCCTCCTAAATTCCGCTTGGTTTAGTAACATTCGAAAGATTTAAAATGTCAGACCTCATCTTGATATACTGCTCTTTATCTTTTCCAGTGAGCTGATTTGAAAGGTCTTCTACCTTGCCTCCAGTAATATCGTCATTTGTTTCAGAAATTATTTGAAGCACCTCGTCTGTTTCCTGCCATTTTGTCTTGTTTATCATTTTGATTTCAGCCAATTTATAAGCTTTTTTATCACTAGCTATAAAATTAATTTCAATCTTATCAGAAGTTTCATTGCCAGTGATGCTGTAGTTGTTTTCAAAGCTGTCTGGAATTTCAAACAAAAAGCTCATCTTGTAATCTTCGTATATCTGCTTGACAAGGCTCATAGTAGAATCCTTATTTATCTTATAATAGCTCTTCACCCATGGCTTTAGAGGATCATATAGCTGGTCGTTGTCAGGAGGAGAAAAAGGTATGCCAATCTCCATTATTCCATCTGAGTCTACATCCTTAGTCTGAACTGGAAAGGACTTATCACTGAGCTTAAACCCTTTATAATCTTCGATGTCTTTTATTTTTTTATCCTTAAAGAAGAAAATATCCGTACGTCCTTCGTAAATTCCTGAAAAAGAATCTACAAAGATTACTTCCTCATCATCATAGATATTTCCTATAGCTATAGAGTAGGGATCTACCCCTTGAGGAAATATTTTCTCATCTATTCTAGAGACTTTATTTCCAGACACTCTCATCATTCTAAGTCTATTTTCTATCATCTCTTCGTTTTGATATAAAATGGCTATCTCATAGCTATCGTCCTTATCTAAATCTCCTAGCGCCATACCAGCATAAGGCATTTCTAATATAGAAGTGACCTTATTATCTTTAAAGCTCAGTATTGTGAGCTTTTTCCCATAGCTAATGGACTCATCAGAGTAAGTTCCCAGAACTATTTCTTTATTCTTGTCATTGTCTAAATCTAGTACCTTAAACTGAAGTATATCAAAAGAGTTTAGCTTAATATCTGAAATTTTTTCCCATTTATCTCTTTTATTAGATAAAATTAGCATTCCCATAAGCTTAGTATTTTTATCCTTATAAAAAGCTATCATCTCTAATTGACCATCATCGTTTAAATCTATAGGCGAAAATGCCATCTCCTTATCTACTCCATCTAGATTTGGAAGAGCTGTAATCGTGCTATCCTCAGGTAAAAACTTTTCAAGAGCTTCCTTCATGGATTGCTTTTCCAGATTTAGTTCAGGTGGCTCTATCAATTCCTCTGGCGTGGCTATATTTGTACAGCCAGTGAACACTAGCGCAACTGCCATTGCCAGTAATACGGGCTTTATTTTTTTCACATTCTTTCCTCCATAACATTCGGGGATTGTTTTATCACTTATACCACTATAAGGTTTTTACAAAAAAATGTATTTACAAAAAAATTAAGTCTAAAATCAGACTTAATTTTGAGTTTACTTTTTTGAATTTACACCTAAAGCAACAAGACCGCAAAAAATAACTGGTCTTAATATTGCTTGTTCTAAAGAAAAATTAGTGCCTTGAATCAAATATATCACTGGAATAAGAGCAGAGGCTCCTAGAAATATATAATAGCCCATCCTAAAGCCTCTGAGCATCATACCAATGGATATTAAAATCATAAGATAGCAGATAAAAAAGACTGTACCATAAATTCCTAAATGATAAGCAATAGAATTCCAAGCCGTAATATAAGGTATCAACGTCACAGTATACATAATGAACATAATGCAAAGAACTATTTTAAACCACAATGGGTTAGCTAGCTTCATAATTTAATTATCCTGCCTTTCTAATATTTTCAGGAAATAGCAATTACTAGGTTACCTTGTCTGGACAAGGTGATTTTTTTAAAAACTCACTCTGATATAATTTTATGAATAATACAGTGGCAACTAAATAAAGAGCTACTGTAAAGTAATAAGGAGTGTTGTAATCATATCTATGCATTATGTAGCCTCCTATTGCGATTCCTATAGCTCTTGTAAGGTTGCTCGAAAGAGACATAAGGCTTGAAAGGTTGGCTCTATCTAGTGGATGCACTAGGTTCATACCTAGATTTTGGATTATGGGTGTTCCCATATTCATAAGAGACGAGCGCATAAAGAAGGAAATCGCAACAAACATTATGCCTTGAGGAAATGCTATGGATATCAAAAATGGTATGGAAAACAGCTGGCAAACTACTACAGATTTATGCTCTCCTAGCTTCTTTGCCATCAACGGTATGAGCATACCACCTAAAACACATCCAAATTGAGAAAAGGATAGTATCCCTCCTACTACTGCATCTTGAATATCTAGAGCATATTTAAGATAGATGCTGAAAAAAGGAACTACCATTCCAGCTCCCATTCCTATTACTGCATTAAATATTAGAAAATCTAAAGCACTGCGATTTGCTAAAATATTTTTATATCCGACTAGGTACTGACCTAGGTTTCTTCGTTTTGTTATCTGGTTTTGTTTTATTGTTAAAATCGGAATAAATGACACTATTGCAAATGCTCCACCTAGTGATATAACCGCTAAAATAGCTTCTATATACGGTATCTTTATAGAAAGGTAATTCGCCAGTAGCCCTCCAAGAAAATTTGCACTTGTGAAGCCTGCATTCATAACAGTAAAGTTAAGGCTAAAAACAAGCACCCTTTGAGATGCAGAAGAGTTTTCACTCAGAAACATAGCCTCTCCAGTGCTCTTCATCGAAAAACCTAGACCGCTTAGTATACCTGCAAATATAAGCAGATATGGATTTACTGTATTTCCCATAAGCGCAAACCCTAAAAACACAGCTAAAGAGCCTAGCATGAAGCTTTTTTTGCTTCCAATTTGTCCTATCAGAAAAGCTCCTACTAGAGAAAATAGTGCTGTTGATAAAGTATGCACTGAAAGCATATTCCCTACAAAATCCTCTGTATATCCGCTTTCTTTTAGAAAAATACCCACGTACATGCTGAATATTCCAGCAGAAAATGAAAGCAAAAAATTGGCTGTCAAATAACTTTTTATGTTACTGCTGAGTTTTTCCTTCATCACCGATGTCCCCCGTTTTGTACTAGAACCTGTATAGTCTAGTTATCATCATCAGGTAAAATTTTCATATCAAATTCATCTGCTGGCATTACTTCCTCAGGTACTTCCTCTTCAGGCAATATCTGATCTTCCTCTTTATCTTCTTCTTTTTCATCGTCTTCTAAAATAGGCTGAGTTTCATTGTTGCTTTTGTCATCAAGTATTTCCTCAGCGGCTTTTTCATCAGCAAACCCAGCTTCAGGACTGAGAAGCTTGGCACTTTCTATCAGCGATGGCAAAAATAGCACAAATGCAATTACTAGAGTTGCTATAATAAAAATTTTTACATTTTCATTCATGTGCATCATCCTTCTATCTTATTTTATATTGTAAGATTCATTAGTCCTGCTGATCATCTGTTATAGGTTTTATCCCTAGGTAAAGATTTCGAATTAGCTCCTTGGTAGCCTTAGCATCGTGCTTAAAATACCAAATTCCGTCTATGATTTCATCTTCTCCTACCACGCTATAGGCATTTATATTTTCATCCTTAAGTCCAGCTAGCTTTGTTCCAAAATACATAGCTTCTTTCAAATCCATACTCGTCTTGGTATTTTTAAGACCTATAGTAATAGCCTTGGTTAAATTCGAAGGCTGAATCCCTTTTTTAATTGCAGATATAACAAATTCCTGCTGTCTTTTAATTCTGCCTATATCGCCCTCTGCTCCTAGACTTCCGCTGTTATTTTTTCTCCATCTTAAAAACTGAATTGCTTTTTCTCCATCTAGTAGCTGCTCACCTTTTTTAAGATTAATATGAAGCGGCGGCTCCGCGTAAGGGTCATCATATCTCATGTTAAATGGAATATCTACCTCTACTCCTCCTATAGCATCTACCACGTCCTCTACCCCATCGTAATCTACAGTAATGTACTCGTGAATAGGTACTGATAAAACCTTGGAAACTGCATTTGCAGTCGCTTTGATTCCACCTTTACCGTCCGGATATCCATATACAGCATTTATTTTTCTTCTTCCTGCGTCTTCATAGCCATAATCTACATAGGTATCTCTTGGGACTGATATTATATCTATTATATTGGCTTCTTTGTCGTAGCTGAACACCATCAAGGTATCTGTTCTTTCGCCTTCTATTCCAGCTACCAAAATATTAACTCTCTTTAGCTTTCCGTATTTCTCATCTAATTCGCTTTGTGCTTTTTCCTCTTCTGACTGCTCAGTAGTGTCTACTGCTTCAAATTCTTCATATGAAGTCTTATGATAATATTGCTGGAACGCAAAAAATCCAGCTGCTGCTATTACGATTAAAATAGTCAAAATAATTATTAGGTATTTCAAGATTTTTTTCAAATTATCACCTTTAAAATTTATTTTATATATTCAGTTATATTCTACCCCTTAGTAAAATATACGTAAAGATAAATAATGATTACATTAATATAACAAACCAATGAAAATCTAGCTAATTAATTCAATCAAATCTATTTTATAAGTAATAGAGCCTCGCTTTAATAATAATAAAGGCGGTTTCTGACTATATATATTAGTCAAAACCGCCTCTCACATTTTATCCTCTTTACTTTCTCCAACCCTTAAGAAATATTTCTTTATCTAAGAAAACTTACTGTCCTAAAATTCCTCTTTGCTAAATTTAATTACTAAGGAATTATTGAATTTTGAAATGAGAAAGTTTTTCCATAAGCTCAGCAGCAAGTGAGCTAAGTCCAGATGCACTTTGAGCAACTTGCTCTACAGCATCTGACTGTTGTTGCATAGAAGCAGTTACTTCCTCAGATGCAGCTGCAGTTTCTTCTGATACAGCTGAAATATTTTCCATAGTACTTACTATCTTTTCTTTTTCAGTCATAAGGCCTTCTACTTGGCTCGTCATCTCCTCTATTCTCTGAGCAACTTTTCCAATGGACGCTGAAATTTCTCCAAAAGCAGAATTTACTTTTTCAACTGACATCTCTTGCTCCACATAGATGCCCTTTACTTCTTGCATAATATTTACAGTGTGCTTACTTTCATTTTGAATCTTATCTAAGATTATTTTAATTTCTTGAGCTGCATTGTCTGAGCCTTCAGCTAGCTTTCTAATCTCGTCAGCAACTACTGCAAAACCTCTTCCAGCTTCACCTGCTCTTGCTGCCTCTATAGATGCATTAAGTGCAAGTAGATTCGTCTGGCTCGCTATAGATGTTATGGTCTCAAGAATGGCATTGATAGAAGTTGCACTCTTATCCAAATCAACTATAGCTTTTTCAACTCTATCGTTGGATTCAAGGCTGACTTTACTTGCTTGCTTTAACTCTTCTAAGGTCTTAATTCCCTCTTCATTAATCTCTAAAGTGCTTTGAGCATTAAGGTTCATTTCTTTACTATTTTCAGCTAGATTTTCAAATTTCTCGGATAGCGAATTTGCTATTTGAACACCAGTTTCAGTTTCTTCTGCTTGGTCTGAAGCTCCTCTAGCTATTTCATCAACAGTATTTGCAACATCTGTAGATGCAGCGCTAGTCTGCTCTGCAAACGCTGCTAAATTCTCAGAAGCCTTTAGTACTTCTTCACTTACCCCTATCGTAGCAGCCATAAGGTCTTTGACCTCAGCTATCATTATGTTAAAGCTTTTACTTAGACTACCTATTTCATCATTACTCTTAACATCCATAGTTACAGTAAAATCTCCATCTGCTACTAACTTCATCTTTTGTTCAATTTCTTTTACCGCTTTTGTTACAAACCCAGCTGCAAAAACTCCTATCAAAATAGCAACTATCAACGAAATTATCCCAATAGTGATAATATCCTTAGTCATTTGATCAGTTACTGCTGTAATTTCTTTATAAGATACACTGTTTACCAGTATCCAATCTGCAGTTGTAAATTTCTGATACACTATAAATCTTTCATCCTTAGTAGCTTCATCAGTGTAATCTAATGTTCCGCTTCCTGTTTCAAAATAAGTGTTTAAGGTTTCATCAGTAAACCCTATATCCTTAATATTTTTTCCAATCATTTCTGGATTAGGATGGGCAAATATCATACCATCTTTTGCTATGATATAAGCTTCGCCTGTCTCACCTATTTTAACCTGTCCTACAAGTTCAGAAAAATAACTTAGAAGTAAATCTATCCCTGTTACTCCAGGAGAAGTTCCATCAGTTGATGGAGGAATTTTTATAGCTGCTGTAATTACAGTTTCTCCAGTTCCAGCGTCCACATATGGATCAGTCCAAATGACCTCATCAGTTACATCTGCTGCCTGATACCAGCCTCTTGTAGTAGGGTCATAGTCAGCTGGAAGTTCAATATATGGGCTTATATACATCTTCTTTTCTCTAGTTCCTACAAATGAGTTTAGTACATTTGGATTCACGTCTCTATAGGCAGCTATCGCATCTACTAAGTACGGCTCCGTAGTTGGATCCACTAATATATTTCTAAGATTATAATTCCCCGCATGTAGCTGTAGTGATTTCGCATTTCCTTCTAGCACGTTTTCTAGGGAAGTTGTAGTAGCTTTATTTATCTCTTGCATAGAAGCTAGATATTGTTCTAACATTTTTTCCTCTGCTAATCTAGTACTTCTTAAGCCCATAACAAGCATTGGCAAAGTGATAAGAATAATTAGCATGATTACGATTTTGGTTTTAAGATTCATTTTCATTTTGACACCCCTCCACAATTGAATTCCAGAACTACATTTCTTGCTAAAATTGAATAAAAACTATATTCTTTTATCGTCACATAAATAGAAAAGATTAGAGTTTTTATTGAAATTAATATATATACGCTATTTATAACCATTTTTGGAATATTAAAACATTTGCAGTAATATTTCTGTAACTATTTTACTACTTGTAAATAGTTTTTACAATACTATAGCCTATTTTTATTTATTTTTAATTAAAAAAGCCGCCTTTCATATAAATAAAAAGCGGCAAGTTGATTGATTAACTTATAAACACTGTTTTATATAGGAAAATTATAAAACAATCTACTTTTTAATCTGTCACTTGAGTCAAGTTCTGTATAGTCTTATTTTTCATAACTACTTTAAACACAGGATACCCTAGCACTGTAACTACTAAAAATTCTCCAAGTGCTACATAAAGCGCTGTAGATACAAAAGGTGCTCCTGTAAATATAGCAAGCTCTAGACCAATTATAAGTCCGTTTGCAATTGTAGGCCAAAAAGAAGCAATAAACATAGACTTCATCTTTGACATCATGAAAACTGCTATAAAGGTAGCTAGAGTTCCAAAAACAACATCTGGAAGCCCAAATGGACTAAATAAGTTGGCGATAAAGTTTCCAAGCACTAGTCCTGGAATAAACACTGGATCTACAAATGCCAGTAGGGTCATTACTTCTGAAAGTCTAAGCTGAACAGCTCCATAGCTTATAGGTGCCATAGCGACTGTAAGTACTGCATAGATAGCAGCTGTTGCTCCTATCATTGCCATTTTCTTTGAATTTAACTTTTGCAAAATATTTACCTCCCTTGATTTTTATTTTTTAGAAGTGGGTGCCAAGTAAACACTTCTTTTTTAATATATTGCAAAGCTAGGATATTGTATCACACCTTAAGATATTTTTCTATATCACATATGAAAAATTATAAGATTATATATATCCTAATATATTATTTATAAACTCTACATAACCTTTTTAAAAATTTCAATTATAGCTATAAAACTATTTTTATTTTCAAACCAATAAACTATCACTTAGAAATTCTTGGATTTTTTCCTTCTTTTACAGTTATTTCATAAAGGTCAGTTCTTCTGTTGTTAAACTGCATCACACTTCCTGTGCTTCTGCTTCTTCTTAGAATTTCTAAATCTAAGTCTCCAACTATAACCATCTCAATATTTGGAGTACATTCAGCCACTATTCCATCTCTAGGGAACCCAAAATCAGAAGGCGTAAATATAGCAGACTGAGCATACTGAATATCCATATTTTCTGCTTCAGTTAAGTTTCCAACTGTACCTGCGATAACTGTATATACCTGATTTTCAACAGCTCTAGCTTGTGCACAGTATCTCACTCTTAGATAACCTTGTCTATCATCAGTACAAAACGGTGAAAATATTATATTTGCTCCTTTTTCAGCAACTATTCTAGAAAGCTCAGGAAACTCCATATCATAGCAGATGAGTATAGATATCTTGCCACAGTCAGTATCGAAAATCTTAATTTCGTGACCAGGCTGAATCCCCCACCAGCGTTCTTCATTTGGTGTAATATGAAGCTTGTACTGTTTGTCTATAGTTCCATCACGTCTGAATAGATATGCAATGTTGTATATATCTCCATCTTCCTCTACAAAGTGAGAGCCTCCTATGATATTTACGTTGTACTTGACAGCTAGCTCTGTAAACAGCTTGATATAGTCCTCTGTATATCTAGTAAGCCTTCTAATTGCAAGACTCGGAGTTTTTTCTTCTATAAAAGAAAGCAGCTGAGTGGTAAATATCTCAGGAAATACTATAAAGTCTGATTTATAATCAGAGCTTATATCCACATAATATTCACACTGATGAGCAAAATCATGAAATGAGTTTATTTGCTTCATCATGTACTGAACTACAAAAACTCTAACTGGAAACGAAGTCTTATAGGTTCTTTTAGTCATAGGTCTATAATCTATGTTTGACCATTCCATAAGAGTTGCATACTTCATGGAATTAAAGTCATCCTTGAGATAGTTGTTATTTATACGCTTTAGTACAAATCCATTCATAAGCTGAAAGGTAAGCACTGGGTCATAGATATTTTGAGCCATTACCTCTTCCACATACTCTCTAGGTGTCATCTCCTCAGAATACTTATGATAGTTTGGGATTCTGCCACCTATTACTATGCTCTTGAGATTCAGCCTCACCGCCAAATCCTTTCTAGCATCGTAAAGGCGCCTTCCTATTTTCATCCTTCTGTATTCTGGATGGACCATAACTTCTATTCCGTATAGGTTGTATCCCTTTGGATCGTGGTTTCTGATATAACCCTTGTCAGTGATTTCATCCCAGGTATGCTGAACGTCGTACTCGTCAAAATTCACGATAAGACTAGAGCACGAGCCTATGATTTTATCTTCATACTCTATACAAAACTGTCCCTCTGGAAAATATCTAAGATGACTTCGAAGCTGTTCTTTAGTCCAAGGCTTCATATTTGGAAAACAAACGAGGGCAAGCTCTATTATTTCATCTATATCCTTTTCTTCTATATTCCTAAGTACTATCTTTTTCTCAAATTTTGATAAATCCATATCGGCCATACATATTTCCTCCTCAAAACACTTCATGTCTATTTTATCTAATATACCCTAAACTCAGGAATTGAAAAAGATAAAATGCAAAAAGATGCCGTAGGTCTAATTAAAGACTTACAGCACCTTTTTAGTTAAAATGAGAATAATTTATGTTTTAGGATAGGGGAATTATCCTAGGAAAACCTTCATATCGTCTTCTACAGTTCCGATTCCAGCGATACCAAAATTATTTACTAATACATTAGCAACATTTGGTGATAAGAAAGCAGGAAGTGTAGGTCCAAGATGGATGTTCTTAACTCCAAGATATAACAGAGCAAGTAGAACGATAACAGCTTTTTGCTCATACCAAGCTATATTGTACGCTATTGGAAGCTCATTGATATCTTCAAGTCCAAATACTTCTTTAAGTTTTAGAGCAATAACTGCTAGTGAGTAAGAGTCGTTACACTGTCCAGCATCAAGTACTCTAGGAATTCCGCCGATATCGCCAAGATTAAGCTTGTTGTAACGATATTTTGCGCATCCAGCAGTAAGGATAACTGTATCCTGAGGAAGTGCCTCAGCAAAATCAGTATAGTAGCTTCTTTCTTTAAATCTTCCGTCGCATCCAGCCATAACAAAGAACTTTTTGATAGCTCCAGTTTTAACTGCATCTACAACCTTGTCAGCAAGAGCGATAACTTGATTATGTGCAAAGCCTCCAACGATTTGTCCTTCTTCGATTTGAACTGGGGGAGCACATTTTTTAGCTTGCTCTATAATAACTGAGAAATCTTTAGCTTTTCCATCTTCTCTATCTGGAATATGAACTGCTCCTGGATATCCAGATGCTCCTGTAGTGTACATTCTATTTAAATATGTGTTGTTTGATTTTAGAGGAACTATACAGTTAGTAGTAAATAGGATAGGTCCATTGAAAGATTCAAACTCTGGGTTTTGGCTCCACCAAGATCCACCATAGTTCCCAACAAAGTGCTCATATTTTTTGAATGCTGGATAGTAGTTAGCTGGAAGCATTTCACCGTGAGTATATACATCTACACCAGTTCCCTCAGTTTGCTTTAATAGCTCTTCCATATCCTTTAGGTCGTGACCAGAGATTAGGATACCTGGGTTATTTCTAGTTCCAAGGTTAACAGTAGTAATTTCTGGGTTTCCGTAAGTTGAAGTATTAGCAGCATCTAGAAGTGCCATTGCAGTTACTCCAAACTCACCAGTCTTAAGTACATAAGCTGTAAGCTCGTCTGCAGACATATCTTCTCTAGTCATTACAACTAGTGCTTCTTCCATAAAGTTATCAAGTTTTTCGTCGTTATGTCCTAGGTTATGTGCATGATGGTAGTAAGCAGCAAGTCCCTTAAGGCCAAATAGGATAAGTGATTTAAGCGCTCTAACATCTTCATTTTCTATTGAAAGGAATCCAACTTTTTGAGCTAATGAGTTCATTTCATCTAAAGTTGCAGCTGTAAATGTAGCTGTAGGATGATTGATTTCTGCTCCTAATTGCTTTTTAAGTTCTTCTCTTATAACAAGTGCATCTTTTACTCTTTTAATGATAACTTCATCATCAAAGTTAGCATTAGTAATAGTAGCAAATAGTGACTCCATTATGAATAAATCCACTTTAGGGTCAATCTTTTGACCTTTTGCTCTTAATTCCTGAGCATAAAGCGAAATACCTTCCGTTGAATAAATAAGTAAGTCCATCATGTTAGCTAGGTCGTTCTTCTTTCCACATACTCCAACTGATGTACATGCATATCCTTTTGCAGCTTCTTGACATTGATTACAATACATAAAGACACCTCCATGGTTTTTTAAAATATTTTTTAGCTGTGACAAAAACCACAACCTACTATCCTAGTGCTAGTTGATAAGTACCCAATATTTTGAATATAAACACAAAATATCAAAATCTTACGAATATTTATCAATTTATAACCAAAATTTAAAACTAATTATATTTTCTACTAAAATAGTATACTTTTTAAGCAGAAAATAAATTTTATAAAACTTATGCTCTTAATTTAACTCATATAAACAAAGAATACCGTAACAAATGTTACGGTATTCTAAATTAATTAATTTATTTTTTGTAAATTTTGAATTCCTTTTATTGCCAATCCAGTTCCATCGCTCATATTTATTCTATAGTTGTCAAATATAGCTCCCCCAACAACAGGGTTTTCACTGCATAGTACTGGTCCATCTAAATCTATCTTTGTTATTATATTTTTTGCCATCGCAAGATGTACAGCAGCAGTAACCGATACATTTGCTTCTAGCATACAGCCTATCATGCACTCTACTCCATAAAGCTCTCCTAGAGCAGTAATCTTAAGAGCATTATGTATTCCAGCACATTTCATAAGCTTAATATTTACATAATCAGCCGCTCTTAGCTGCATTATTTTTACTGCATCCATAGGTGAAAATACGCTCTCATCTGCTAGTACTGGTATAGATACATTGTCAGTCACATACTTTAAGCCTTCAAAATCATGAGCTGCAACCGGCTGCTCAACAAACTCAATCTTTAAACCTTTATCTTCCATTTCTCTTAAAACTTTTACTGCCTCTTTAGCTTGCCATCCTTGATTTGCATCTATTCTAAGATCCACTTCATATCCTACTGCATCTCTTATCGCCTGCATTCTTTGCAAATCCTTTTTAGAATCTTTTCCAACTTTGATTTTCAGTGTTTTATATCCTTTATTTACAGCATCTAGAGCATCAGCCGCCATTTCTTCAGGCTCATTTACGCTTACTGTTATATCAGTAATTATTTCTTTTTTGCTACCACCAAGATGCTTATAAAGAGGAATCTCCCACTTTTGCCCAAACAAATCATATAGCGCCATGTCTACAGCAGCTTTTGCTGAGTAATTTCCAATTACACTTTTATGAAGCTTTTCCATAATTTCTTCAAAATCCTCAATATCCATTCCAACTATAGCTTTTTCTATATGATTTCTAATAGCCGCTATAATTGAACCAGAAGTATCACCAGTTATAACTCCTGTTGGAGGAGCCTCTCCATACCCACAAACTCCTTCATCTGTATTTATTTTTACTATTATGTCTTCTACTGCAGTTACAGTTCTAAGGGCTGTTTTAAAAGGAGTCCTTAATGGCACTGAAATGGAGTATAGTTCTATATCAGTTATCTTCATACTTTCCTCCAATATTACTTGTAGTATTTTTCCTTTATCTCCGCATATCGTTTTACTGCATCCTTATAAGCAGTAGACAATGCTTTTTGAGAGGTTCCAAAATATCTTTGCTCTATCTGTCTGTCTATTTCACCGTAGTACTTATCTAGCTTCTTATTTATAAATAAGCTCTGAATAAATTTTTCAGTAGTAGGAATAGTTGAGCTACAGCTTATATCTACAATTTCATCGGTAGTATAATCTACTACTACTCCTATAAAAAAGCCCTTGAAGTGCTCAGTTATTGCATTATCCGCTTGTGTTCTAGCGTGTCCTATAATATATACTGTAGTATCTGGATACATTTATCATCATCTCCGTTTTTTGATATATTATAGCATAGAGAGGATTTTTCCTACGAACAGTCCTCCACCTGTACCTATTACATATCCTAGCATAGCCATGAGCACACCAATAGGTATAAGAGCCTCTGAGTAAGATGCTGCAAGAATAGGCGCAGATGCTACTCCTCCAATGTTTGCAAGAGAAGCCACTCCACAAGTAAATAAGTCCAGCTTAAATATCTTGGCAATAATAGCAAGCACAACTGCGTGGACAATTAGAATTACAAAGCCAGCAACTATGTAGATAGGAGCTTGAGTAAGCTCGGCAAAATTAGCTCTAGATGCTATCAAACCTATGATAATATACAGCATTACATTTGAAATCTGCGATGAACCTGGAAGCTTTCCAAATGGAGTCAGTGCACATAATACTCCTATTACTGTAGCGATAATTACTGTCCATGTACCTACAGTTAGAAAATCGCTCTGCGGAAGGTGTACGCTAAGTGCCTGTGATAAACTAGAAACCATTAAACTACTTCCAAGCAGAATAATCATGTCAGAAAACTCTATAGTCGTTCTCATATTTTCCTTATCTTTTTCTAGCTCTCTTCCTATTTCATCTATTACCTTAGTATCTGCTTTCGTCCATTTATTAAACAGATGTCCAAAAGGCACTAAAGCAAGTAAAATCATAACCCAAATAGAATAATCTATAGAATCTATCAAAAGAGTGTATCCCATAGCAGAATCCGGAACATTTAAAGCTCCTTGAATAGCTGCCATATTTCCTGTTCCTCCCATCCAGCTTCCAGCAAGAGCGGCAAAGCTTTTCCAAGTATCGGCTGGGAAGAAGCCCTTAAAAATTGCATATGAAACCACAAACCCTACTCCTATGCTTATAGAAGCTGAGAAAAAGCCAATAAGCATTTTAGGTCCAAGCTTGAAAATTTTTCTAAGGTCACATCTAAGCAGCATTAAGAAAATCATAGCAGGAAGCAGATTGTCTTTTACTCCTTTATAGTAGGTATTTACTGAGTCTGTTTTTTCCCATAATCCAAATGTAGCTAGAAGCATTGCAAAGAAGTAAAGCATTACAACACCTGGTATGTAGTTAAAAATTTTGCTGTTGCTTTTCTTTTCTACAATTACTATAATTCCGGCTAATAAAACTAAAAAAGCTACAAAAGTAAAACCATTTGTTATCATAAAAATCCTCCTTAAAAGTTTTTTAAAAAACAAAAAAAGACCATATGAGATTTTATCACATGGTCCTTATTACGTAGATAATAAAGAATTTGATTCATTGAAAAGAAAGGCCATAAAGACGATTTTCTTTTCGTAAACTGAATTTTCTATATTTTGTTTTTTTTAATTATACAAGATACTAGTTTTTTTATCAAGTAATTTGCATAAAGTAATTCAGCCTATTTATATTCTTCCTCTTTATCTTCTATCTCTTTCATTACCTCTTGTAGCTCTATATGATGAGTCTCTAGAATTTTTTGAATCTGCTCCTCTGTTTCTTCTATATTGTCTAGAAGTTTAAATGTAACTTCCCATAGAGGGTCGTAATCATCTTCTATCGGTTCAACTTTTATGACAAAATCCAGAGCTGACACTCTATCTTCATCATAGTAATCGTATATAGCTGAGTACTCCCAGTCTTTCACTGGAGTTGCAGTAGTGATTCTAAGATGAACCATGTCCTCTTCCTCTTTGTCTATCACAAAAATACTTTCTAAATACTCTCCCATGCTAGGAATATTATAACTTCCTACTTCAGACTCGAAAAAACCCGTTTCACTATCTTTTCTCATCAATATCACTGCAAATGGCTCCATTATTTTCATCATTCCTATCTATTATTGTTAAAATAACAAAGTTTCAGCACCTATCAGCAATCTTTGATTACTATATTGCCAGGGCTCTTATTTGTCTTCTTTTATATTATCCATTCCACTGTCACATTTTACTGAGAGTGCCAAAAGTCCAGGTCCTGTATGCACGCCTATAACAGGGCTTACAGAAGTTTCTAACACGTATTTACAGTTTGGCATAGCTTTGAATTTTTCAGCTATTTCCGTGGATTCTTCAGGTGCGTTACCACTTAGAACTATAACCTCAAAGGCTTCTTTGTCCTTTACAAGGTTGTGAATTACATTAAATAATTCTGTAAGAGATTTTTTTCTTCCTCTTACTTTTTTGATTGTAAAGTACTGGCCGTCTCCTGCTTCATCTACGCCTACTATAGGCTTGATGTTCAGTAAATCTCCTACTGTACCTTCTACTCTTCCCATTCTTCCACCTTTTTTAAGGTAGTATAATGTAGGAAGCACAAATACACATCTGGTGTTTTTGATAGCTTTCTTAGCCGCAGCTACTACGTCTTCAAAGCTAGCTCCTGCTTCTCTTGCTTTTGCTGCATCAACTATCCCAAAACCTGAGCCCCACGAAATATTTTTCGAATCAATAAGCTCAATTACAAAATCATCTTTGTAATCATTTGCCATATTTCTAACCATATTGTAGGTACCGCTCAGTCCAGATGAAATAAAAGCACCTAGAATATGAGTATATCCCTCTTGCTTAAGCTGTTCAAAGGTCTTTACCACATCAGCCGTAAGAGGAAGCGAAGTCTTAGGAACTTCTCTTTCCATACCTGAGTAAATCTGCTCTGGTGTAATATCTACCTTGTCTCTATATATTTTGCTTTGATAAATTATCTGAAGTGGCATTACCTTTATATCATATTTGTCTATGATGTCCTGAGTAAGGTCAGATGTGGAATCTGTAATGATAGCTATTTTCTCCATATTCTCTCTCCTTCATAAGGGATTTAAATTAATTATAAACTATAATCCTGAACTATCCCATATTTGATTCACAGTTTACCATATATATTTTACCCTATTTTACTTTTATCTCACACAATTATAAAATTTTAAGGCTTAAATTCCTTTTTATATTACCCTAACTGCCTCTTGAATATCAAACAAGTAAATATAAGCCTCTTTTACAGGTTTGTCTGTGCTTGACTCTAGAGCCTCTTTATAAAGCTCTAGCTGAGGTCTGTACATTTCAGCTTTATCTTTCTTTGAGTCTGTCCCTAGATAGTCCGTTTTGTAATCTACTAGCACCCACTCGCCATCTTCTTCAAAGTAAGAGTCTATTACTCCGCTTACTAGCACCTCGTCTTTTTTTAGCATAAATGAATTTTCTCTTATTACATTTTTAGACCTACGCATCCTTTTTCCTAGCTCGGAGCAGAAAAATTCATAAAGCATCTCAGAATCTAAAGAAGCTCTCTCTTCTGAGGTAAGAAGCTCATTTACATGCATCATATCAAGCTGGTCTTCTATTTCACTAGGACTTGCTACTTGATTTAGGTTTATATTTTGCATAGCAAAATGCATGAGGGTTCCTCGTTGTGAAGCACTAAAGGTTTTTACTTTCTGCATGAACCTAGGCATGCTTTGGATTACTACTGAGATTTTCGAAGCATCTAGTACTGATTTTGCAAGCATAGTTGCGCTCGTTTTGGACACCTGCATAGTCTGCTCTTTATATGGATATTCATAGCTGAATCTAGAGTTTATCACAGATATCACTTCAGGATTTAGGGTTTCACTAGAGTCAGCTTTATAGTCTCTTAAGATAGCCTCCATATTGTCTATATCCTCTCGCTCTCTTTGAGACAGCTTAAGCAGGTCGTATTTTGCTACTAATGAAAGCTTAAAGCTCGATTTATAAGATGTACCATCTTCCATTACTTCTCTTATCGCGTAATCTCTAAGAGCCGATGCATCTCTATGTTTATACAGGGCGATGAGCATCCATGAAAGATAGTTGCTCTGTGACAGTAGATAGCTAGTGCTAGTTGATTTACTTGCCCTTGTCGCTAGCTTTTCTATATCCTTTACACTTCCCACCATTATCAAAGTATCTACTGCTCTAGTAAGAGCAACATAAAGGATTCGCAGTTCCTCAGATAGCATTTCTTTATTCGACTGAATTTTTATGGCTGTCTTTGGCAGAGATTCTCTGTAGACGTTTTTATCGAGGTCTACGTATTTCGGCCCTATGCCTAGAGAATTGTGAAGCATAATATCTTGCTTAAAATCAGCTTTATTAAAACCCTTGCTCAGTCCACATACAAAAACAACAGGAAACTCAAGCCCCTTACTTTTGTGTATGCTCATGATTCGAACTCTATCCTCGCTCTCACTGAGAGCTTTGGCTTCTTGGGTATCTCCCTTGTCCTTTAGAAGCTTATCTATATAATGTAGGAAGTTGAAAAGTCCATTTGTAGTGTTTGACTGAAATTCTGAGGCTTTATCGAGCAGAGCTTTTAAGTTTTCCTGCCTCATCTGCCCTCCTGGCATAGCTGCTAAATCACTATAATAGCCTGTGTCATTCATCAGATACCATAAAAATTCATCTAGTCTTTGGAGCTTTTCCTTAAAGCGATAGGTCTTAATTCTGTCTAGGAAAGCATTTATTTTTATTGAAAGCTCATTATCATTGTCAGCCATATAAGAAAGCAAGGCCTGATATATTGCTCCTCTTTTATAAGCTACTCTTATCTCGATTATTTCATCTAGACTAAACCCTCCTATAGAGGAATTCATAACAGCTAGAAGAGCTTCATCCTGCTGTATATTGTCTATGATTTTAAGCAAATCTATAAACAGCTTTACCTCTAGTACATCGTAGTATGAAGCACTGTAATCCACATAGCAAGGTATCCTATCGTCCTTAAGGACTTTCTCGAAAGCTGAAATACTACTTTTTGGTGAGCGCATGAGAATCACAATATCTCTATAGGTTATTTTTTGAAACTCCTTAGCTTTTGGATTGTAATGCTCCTTGCCAAGAAGTTCCTTGATTCTAGATGATACATACATAGCCTCTAGCTCTGGGTTATCCATATCTGCATCCTCAGCTATCTCGTCGTCTTCCTCTAGCTTATGATTTTCAAGCACTACAAGCTCCACCTTGTTTTTCTCAACAGGAAAATCCATTCCAGGAATTAGCTTAGCTGAGTCGTCATAAGCTACCTCTCCTAAATCCTCATTCATAATAGCTGAAAATATATCGTTGATAAATTCGAGTATTGCTGGTCTGCTTCTAAAGTTGTTTGATAAATCAATTCTTTTATTTGGTCTATCGTCAGCTTTTGCATAGGAGTGGTATTTATCTATGAACAAAGTAGGGTCAGCTAACCTAAATCTATATATGGACTGCTTTACGTCTCCTACTAAAAATAAATTATCTTCTCTTTTGATTGCTGAGATTATAGTTTCCTGAACGATATTACTGTCTTGATATTCATCAAAGAAAATATAGGTGTATTTAGCTCTTAAATCCTCTCTTACGGCTTCATTTTCCAGCAGTCTAAGAGCATAATGCTCCAAATCCGAGAAGTCTAAGACTGAATTTGCTAACTTTATCTCAGAATATAGCTCGTCATATCTTGCTACAGTTTTGTAAAGAGCTTTCATAAGAGGATAGAGATTTTTAATATCTTCTAACTGAAATCCCTGAGATATATTTTTTATTGATTTTTGTATGGCTTTGATTCCGCTAGCTTTTATATCCGTATCTCTTATAGCCTTTACTTCATCTACTAGAGCCACATCTAGCTCTTCCTTCATTTTTTTAGAAATCGTTGCGAGCTTGCTATGCTTCACTTCTGCTATAGCCTTTATAAAGTCTGAAAATGACCCCTCTAGCTTAGATTTTAAATCATTTATAAGTAGCAAATCATCCTCTATAGCTTCTAGATAACGAATAGGACCACCATCTATCTTACAAAGCTCTATAGCTTTCTTGCCTGCATCATAGGCTGCATCTAGTTTGATTCTGATATCGTCTTTGATTACTTGCATCCACTTACTAGTAGAAAGCTCATCAAAGCTCGATATATTAAAGCTTTCAGCTTCACTTTCTAGCCATTTTAGGGGATATGGCTGACTCTGGATGAAATTGTATACCTTATCTATGAGGTCGCTTAGCTTCTTATCGTCTTTCGTTCCCCCGTAGCTATCAACCAAGGATAAAAACAGAGCATCATCCGAGTCGTAAGCTTCATCAAACAAGCTTTCCATAGCTTGAGTTTTCATAATAGAAACAAGGGAATTGTTTGCTATTTTAAAAGAAGGATCTAAGTCTAGCATATGAAAGTTACGCCTTAATATATCTATACAAAATGAATGCATAGTGCTAATAGAGGCTCTAGGCAGATTTTGAATTTGTTTGGTTAGATAGTGGCTCTCCTGTGGATTATCAAGCATCCTCTGCATGAGCATTTTTTGAATTCTATCTTTCATTTCAGCCGCCGCGGCATTTGTAAAAGTAACTATGAGGAGGTTTTGAACATCTACTTTTTCATTTAGAACTATATCTATGATTCTTTGAACCAGTACGGCTGTTTTTCCTGAGCCTGCCGCCGCTGACACTAGAAGATTTTCTCCTCTACTGTCTATTGCACTTTGCTGAGCATCTGTCCATGCCATCTAGATTCCCTCCTTTTTCATTAATAATTCTTTTACTTCCTTGTCCTTTAATGCCTTTACAGTTTTGTGGGTATTTCCTTCAAACAAAGTATCGAATTTACACATGCTAGAATACTCACAGTAGCTACACTGAGCTTTTTGTTTATCGCTGTAAGGATGTATAGATATATTTCCAGCTAATATTTCCTTCGACATATCCTTTACAAGCTCCATTACATGGTCTAATAAAGCTGTAAATTCCTCCTCACTTAGAGCATTTTCACTTTTTATATCCTCATCCTTTACTCTTACATCTATTACGCTACCTTCGTTTTCTATATCTGCATCTATGGCTTTAATTATATTTATATCCTTTAGAACTATGCCCTGCATCTTTAGCTTGCCTGCAATTTGCTTTTCTATTTCCTCTACATCTGTTAAGTCAGACTCTATGAGCTTATCTACTATAGGGAAATAAAAGGCTCCTGCTGGATAGGCTTTGGTCTTTTTAAGACTAGGCAGATGCTCTAGCACCGATTCCAAATACACTATCAGCTGAATATCTAGCCCATTGTAAGCATCTGAAAGACTAAATTTCTTTTCTCTGGATTTGTAATCTATAATTTTGACATAGGTTTTTTCATTTTCATCTAAAATATCTACCCTATCTATTTGACCTGTGAGCTCTATAGTGCCATATTCACCTAAATCAAGTACTATAGGTGGCAATTTCATCTCAAAATCATAAGGCTCAAACCTACCCTTGCTCATTTGGTTTACCATAGTCCAAGCGGCACGTCTTCCTACTTTTTTTATTTTCTTCATCATATAGGCATTTCGTTTTGAGTTATCCATGAGTATCTTGATATAGTCAGATACGCAGTTTTCTATCAGCTTATCAATTTGTTCGTCACAGGTTTTTTTATCTAGTAGAAGTGGCAAGCTAGCCTTGTTATTAGCAAGCTTTGCAAAATCCTCTATAGCACTGTGAAATATAGTCCCTAGCTCTGGTGGTCCTATTTCATGAACTTTTCTAGGCTCTGGCTTTAGACCATACTTCACAAAATGGTCAAAGGGGCATTTTGCAAACCTTTCTAACCTACTTACGCTCGCTTTAAACGGAGCCTCGTAAATCTGCTTTGCCTGAGTAGGAGTGATGTATTCCTGCTGATTTTTATAAAACAAGTTATCGAGAAGTCTTTGCCTTCTAGCTTCCCAGCCATCGTTATCTATATACCAGCTATATAGTGAAAGCCAGTCCCTATCAAGATGTTTTTCCTCTACTAAATCTCTCAGCTCCCCTGCTAGCTTTCCAAAGCTGTAGTCAGGAGTTGATATATAACTAAACACACTAGTATCTGATAAAGATGAGCGTTCATGTAAACTTGGAAATAAAGTCTTAAGCCTGTTTATTATAGTGGAAGGTCTAAGAGCCTTGTTATCCTCTCCTCCTGACAGGCTGTAGCTTAGAAATAGCTTGTCATTTGGCTTTGACAGTGCACTGTATATGGAGAGAGTCTCATCTGACATGGCATTGTCTAGCTCAGATGGTAGATTTACTCCGAGGTCTTTTAGCTTTTTCTTGTCATCATCTAGAAGTATAGGGCTGTCCTTTCCCACATGAGGCACATAGGTGTCGTTAAGTCCCATAAAAAACAGAGCTTTAATAGCTGTGCTTCTGCTTCTATCTAGGGTTGCAACTATAACCTGATCTAAAGCAGGCGGAATTATGCCTATCTCATGCTGCTTGATTCCCTCATAAAGTATGTTTCTAAATTCCTCTAGGCTCATAGGTTTTTCACCCATAATTTCTACTAGCTGATCTAGAGTATCTAGGATTATATTCCATATTTGGGCGTTTTCATTCGCATAGTCAAAAGCATTTTCTTCTCTTAATTTTTTTACGAATATCTCCAGCTGGTCTTGAGCTTTTATTTCAGTCAAAAATCCAAATAAAGCCTTGGCATAGCTAGGTCCCGTTCCCGAGCCTTTAAAGCTTTTTTTGTTTAAATCAAATAAGCTCACAAGATAGTCTCTAGCTGTTTTGATTTTTTCTTTATACTCACTTGAATCATACTGGTCGAAAAATCTTTCTTCGCTGAATCTATTTTCATCTAGCCACATTCTGCCTTTTATGCCCCACTTTAGAACAAAGTTTTCAAGGGGCATATACTGGCTTTCATCTAGCTGAGTAAAGCCAGACTTAAGAAAACTAAATACATCCTCATAGCGAAGATTTTTGATATGCATATCCAGATAGGAAAAAATCAGAGTGATAAGAGGACTGCTCATTATATCTCTTTTTACATCTATAAAATGAGGTATCTCAAGCCTAGTAAAAACTCTGCTGATAGGACCTGCATAGAGGTGAGGCATAGGAGTAATGATTAAGATATCCTTAAATCTATAGCCAAAGTCTCTGACTAAAGAAAGTACCTCAAGAGCGCAGTGCTCTGCTTCCTTTTCCATATCAAGAGCCTCAAACAGCTTCACATCTTTAATTTCCTCTTTATATGAAGGCGCTTTATAATCGTAAAGAGCCTTTTCTATATATCTTATTTCCTTAGACTTAGTGCTTTCATTCACTAAAGCTTCGATTTCAAATTCACTACCTGTAGCTTTTGCTATAGTCTTTAGCTGGTTTATAGTTAGGCTAGTAGGAGAAAATACATCTTTATCAGCTGAAGCCTCATCATAAGTCAGGGCAAAGCAAAGAGAAGTGCCCATTTGAGCTAGCTGCTCTATCACTGATAGCTCCAAAGCAGTAAAGCCAGTAAAGCTATCGAAATAAAAACTAGCATTTGAAATTTCTTTATAGAGATTGATTTTTTCAGCTAGCAGACTTATTCTGTCTTCATTATCTATATACTGGTCCTGCATGTAATTTAAAAACTCATTGTAAATAAAGCCTATCTCAAACAATTTTTGCTTTAAAAGGGCATTGTTTTCTATTTGATTTGATTTATCTAGTAATAATAAAGGAGGTACAGCCATCTTTTTTAGCTCTGAAAGCGTATGGGATAGCTCACTTAAAAAGCCCTCTTTTTTGTAGGCCGTTTTATACATAGGAAGACTATCCTCATGCTTATCAAATATAAGTCTAAGCGCCATATGCTTTCCTATTTCATCTATATATGGTCTTTTTAATCCGCCTACCCTCGATAATACTAATCTAGACAAACGCTCAAAGCTCATAACCTGTGCGTAAATTAGTCCTTTTGAGTCTACTTTATCCATAAGAGCCAGCTCACTTTGAAGAGTAAACTGCTCAGGTACCATAAGATAAGCTACCTCTGCATTTTTATCCTTTTCTAGTATTTCTTTATATAAGCTGCTGGTCTTTCCATAGCCAGCTCTTGAAGTTATTATTTTAATCATAATCTTCCTCCTATGGCTCATAAGCAAAACATTTGTTTCTTCTATTTATTATATCATAGCTGCTTAAGATATATTTGAGACTAATAATCTTATACGCTATATTTAAAATCTCTAGTTTAAAACTAAACTATGTTATTTATATTATAAAAGTATATACAAGCTAATAGTTTTATATTTGTAATATTTTGTTAATAATTTTTAAACATTTCAAGTACTCACAGTGCTATAATCGCATTCTAGGCAGCTTAGCAGTAGGCTGTTAGTTTTGCTAAGTAATGGATATATTTATAAGGTAAGTGTAACCATTATCAAGGTGAATATCACCTATTCTTTTAGGAGGAATGACTGATGAAAAAAGGTATATTAGGAGTAATTATTGCTCTAGTTGTGATAGCGGGGCTTTTAGTAATGCCACTGATTGGCTCATACAACAATCTTGTGACTCTCTCAGAAAACGCTGATCAGCAATGGGCTAATGTGGAGACTGTGCTTCAAAGACGTTATGATTTGATTCCAAATCTAGTAGAATCTGTAAAGGGAGCTATGGCTCAGGAGCAGGAGGTGTTTGGACAAATAGCTGATGCAAGAGCTGCTATGGCTGGAGCATCTACTGTAGATGAGCAAGTAGAAGCCTCCAATCAGCTTGAGGGAGCCTTAGGAAGATTGTTAGTAGTTATGGAAAATTATCCAGAGCTTCGTTCTAACGAAAACGTTACTAGACTTATGGATGAGCTTGCAGGCACTGAAAATCGTATCAGTGTAGAAAGAGGAAGGTATAACGAAACAGTTGCTGACTACAATAGAAAAATCAAGAGATTTCCAACTGTAATCATAGCTGGAATGATGGGCTTTGACGAGCGTGCATATTTTGAAGCAGCTGATGGAGCGGAAACAGCACCAAAGGTTGATTTAACTAATCCATAAATTGGAGTGAGAAGCCTTGAATCAAATTGATTATAAAGCCATATATAAAAGTGATTTGTATAAAAAATTAGTATTAAGACTTCTGAGCCTAACCGCTGCTATACTTTTAGTTTTTACTAGTACTAGCTATGCTCAGATGCCCTCCCCTACTACAGAGTTTTATCATGCAGACTATGCAGGGTTATTAAATGAGGATGTAAAAACCTTCATACGCTCAGTGAACTTAAACTATGAAGCACTGGAAGAAAAGCCTCAGGTAGTAGTAGCTACAGTCCCTGACATGGGAGGCCTAGATATAGAAACCTATGCTGTAGAGCTATTTGAAAAATGGAAAATAGGCGATGCCAAGCTCGATAACGGAGTCCTTATTGTTCTGGCTTTAGAAGAAAGAAAGATAAGAATCGAAGTAGGCTATGGACTAGAAGGCGCTATCACCGATGGAACCGTCGGACAGATACTAGATAGAGCCACTCCATTTTTATCAGAGGGTGACTACAACAAAGGAATCCTTCAAATATTTTACGATGTAACTGATAGAGTCAATCTAGAATACGGATATGACAGCGAAAAAATATACACAAATATCGTCGAAAGACCAATAGCAGAGCCTATGTCAGATGATGATGACAGCAGTTTTTTATCTACTGGGATAATCCTTTTCATTCTCTTATTAATTATAGTCGGTAACGGAGGCGGAAGAGGTGGAAGACGCAAATCCTACAGAAACTCAAGCCCATTTGGTGGGGGAGGCTTTGGAGGCTTTCCTGGTGGTTTTGGAGGTGGCGGCTCTGGCGGTGGTTTTGGTGGCGGAAGCTTCGGTGGTGGCGGAAGCTCCGGCGGTGGCGGAGGAAGCAGAGGTTTTTAAATGAAAAAGAAAAAAAGGCTATACCCCTTACTTTCATTGATGCTATTATTGCCTTTTCTACTTTATCATGGTAATAATGCCCTTGATATAACTACATTTGAAATACCCTCTGATGAGTTATCAGGGCTTAGGATACTTCATCTCAGTGATTTGCACAATAAAAGCTTTGGAAAAAACCAAGAAAAAATTATTGAAAAAATTAATGAGATTAAACCAGATTTGATAGTATTTACAGGAGATTTGGTAGATGGCAGAAGAAAAGGCCATCAAAACGCTCTCACTCTTATGGACATACTATCCAGAAACTATACTGTCTATAGAGTAAATGGAAACCATGATTTTGGTGATAACGGATATGCTTTAAAGCCAAAGCTAGATGAACTTAATATCGTCACACTAGAAAATGCTTGTGATACCTACTACTATAACGATATACCTGTTCAGATAAAAGGAGTGGACGACCCTATATCCTATGACAGAGCAAGCAGAAAATCTGAATTTAAAAACAGCTTAGAAATTCTAGATGACACAGTATACAACATCTTGCTATCTCATAGACCTGAACATTTTAATGACTACGTAGAATCTGGCTATGACCTAGTTTTAACTGGACATGCCCACGGCGGTCAGCTAAGACTCCCTATGCTAGGTGGTGTAATAGCTCCACATCAAGGCATCCTGCCTGCTTACGATGCAGGTGCTTATACCTCAGGGCCAACTACAATGATAGTCAGTAGAGGACTTGGAAACAGCTTGTTCCCTTTTAGAATGTTCAACAATCCAGAGCTTGTAGTTATAGATTTTAAATAAGTGCATGCTTAAATTTAAAAAGCCTCACTCTTCCACATGCTACATCGTGTGAAGAGTGAGGCTTTTTATAACTATATCTATATTTATTATATTTCTCTATTGAAAGGCATTAAATACTTTAGAAATTATTTCGCTCTATCAGAATAACTTTTCATTTCTTCATTTTATTTCGTTTCATCGTAATATTTTCCATTATTTTAATTTTATTTCGTTATATCGAAATAAAATTTATCTACATAAACAAATTTAGATAAAGATTTATTATCTCATTCCCATAAAGAGAAACTAAGAACGCAGCTATACATATATATGGGCCAAAAGGAATTTCTTGCCTAAGCCCTGTTTTCTTTCCAAATATTTTCATTATTACTATTATGATAAGAGCTACATAAAAGCTAAGTATACTCGTTAAAACAGTATCTCTAAATCCCATAAATATACCTAGCGCTCCCATAAGCATGACATCCCCATAGCCAAAGGCCTCTTTTTTATAAATCAGCTTCGCTACATAATAAATGGCAAAATAAAAGCCAAATCCAAAGGCAAGTCCATAGACTCTAGTAAGTAGTCCTGCTTTCATCACTAAAATCGAAACTAAACCAATTGCCGTGAATACAAGAAGTACCGCATCAGATATTATCATTTCATCGTAATCTATCATTGCTGTAATAAGTAGCATGGACCAAAGGCTAGCATAAAATAAAAACTCCCATATAGAGCCTGAGCTGGCATAGGCAAGATAAAATAATAGTCCTGTAACTAGCTCTATTATAGGATATCTCATAGATATCTTTGAGCCGCAATAACGGCACCTTGCTTTTAAAAACACCCAGCTAAGCACTGGAACCAAATCCTTTGCAGCTAATGTATGGTTACAGCTACCACACATCGACCTACCTTTTGCTATGCTTTTGTCAGCAGGTATCCTATATATCACAACATTATAAAAGCTCCCAAATATCAGTCCATATAAAAACGCTATTATCCCCATTAGCTCCCCTCCCAAAATTGTCCCAAAGTATTTTTGATTTCCAAAGGACTGCTTACTCTTTCAAAATCCAACCACTCTCTAGGCATGAGATTCTGATAGCTCGCTTCTAAAAATCTATCGTCAAGTAGAAGTATAAAACCTTTATCCGATGAAGTTCTAATGACTCTGCCTGCGCTTTGCATTACTTTGTTCATGCCTTGATATCTATATGCATAATCAAAGCCATTTTTTCCCTCGTTATTAAAATACTCCATAATCAAGTCCAACTCATATGAAATCCCTGGGAGTCCTACAGTTGCAATTATTGCTCCAGAGAGTCTATCTCCTTTTAAATCTATCCCTTCAGAAAAAGCTCCTCCCATAACTGCAAAGCCTACCATTACATGAGTATTTTGGTCTACAAACTGCTTTAAAAAGTCTTCTCTTTGAAGCTCAGTAAAGCTTCTTTCTTGAACTATGCACTCAATATCTTCATAGGTTTTTGAAAATTCTTCATAAATTTGATTCATGTATTCATAGGAAGGAAAAAAAGCTATGTAATTCCCATTTTTAGAGCTTACGGCTGAGTGAATCCTCTGCACTACCCTATCAATAGAGCGCTGTCTATGGGAGTACCTAGTAGATACGCTTGAATCTATCATAACCTTTAATCTCTCAGGATTAAATGGACTGTCTAGCATAAGATATACTGCGTCCTCTAGCCCTCCCATCATGCTTATATAGTAGGATGCTGGAATAAGAGTGGCAGAAAATGCAATAAGGCTAGTGCATCTACTAAGTGCATCCTTTACAAGAGCTGAAGGGTCTATGCAAAACAACTTGATTCTCAAATTTTTATCATATTGATATCCTAGCATAGTGTATCTTTCATCGTAAAGCTCAGCAATTCTTATAAATGCATGGGCTTCAAAATATAAACTCAGTAAATCCTGATAAAAAGCCTCTTCATTTGCATTTGGATACTCACTAAAATAATAATCTGAGTTTTCTATAAAGCCCCTTATTGCCTTTACTAAATTCTCTGGCAAAGCTTTCTGAGAAAACTCTGTCTCAGCCTGCTCTGGCTTAAGCTTTAAAAACCCTGCATTGATATGTCCTATTGATTTTAAAACATCAGAAAGCTCCTTAGGAATCATAGTATGGTCTTTAACCGCTGATTTTATAAGCTTTCTAAGGTCTAGAAAAGCAGTTTTTTCTATAGAAGCTGAAAACATATCTCTGGCTCTATCTATGAAATTATGAGCTTCATCCATAAGAAATATATATTTTCCCATCTGCTCGGCAAAAAACCTCTTGAGGTAAACAGCTGGGTCAAAGGCATAGTTGTAATCCCCTATAATCACATCGCAAAAAAGCGAAATATCAAGGGCGAATTCAAAAGGGCATACCTTATGAGACTCACTGTAACTGAGTATGACATCCCTAGTTATGATATCCTGAGTTTCCAAAATATCATAGATAGCCGAATTTATCCTGTCAAAATGCCCTCTTGCATAATCACAGGCATTTAAATCACAGCTTCCATAAGGACAGATTTTGTCCTTTGCAGTAAGGGCTATGGCTCTTACGCTTAGCCCTGCATCTTTTAAGAGCATCAAGGTATCCGATGCCGCCTCGCGATTTATGGTCTTTGAGGTAAGATAAAATATCTTTTCATTGTCTTCATATATTAAGCTTTTAAGTGCAGGATAAATAGTCGATATTGTTTTTCCTATGCCTGTAGGTGCTTTTACGAACAGTCTCTTTTTCTGGCTGATCGCTCTGTATACGTCATTTATCATTTTCTTTTGACCCTTTCTATATGAGTCAAAAGGAAATTCTAAAGTGAGTATGCTTTGATTTCTTTCGTCCTTTAGCCTTTCGAGTAGCATGCAAAACAAGCTATAGCTATGCAGGATATGAGTCACATAGGTTTCTAGCTCTTCTCTTTCGTATTCGTGCTCAAAGGTTCTTATATCCTCATCATGGAGGCTATAATAGGTTACATTTGCACCTATATTATCTAGCTTGTTATCTAGAGCATAAATATAGGCATAGAATTTAGCCTGAGCCAAGTGAACCTCTTCCTCTTCACAATTGCTCAGGCTTTTAGCCGTGCTTTTGATTTCATCTATGATATAAAAACCCTCATCCAGCATCAAGCCATCAGCTCTCCCAGATATGCGAAAGTCTATATCGTTTACTTTGATATCCAGTCTAAGAGGTAGCTCTTTTTCAATGTATCTCCCCTTAATCTGCTGGAGCTGCTGATGTATTCTGATGCCTTCCTGCATTCTAGCTGGCGAAAAGCTACTGCTCGCTCCTAAGTCTCCGCTTCTAAGCACAAACTCCACCAAAGAGCGCACAGAAATTTCAATTCTACTAGGCATACTATCCCACGCCCTATCCAATAAATACTGTATCGTCTATGATAAAAAGGTCCTCGCACTTTCTGTCTTCTTCTATTTCATACATATCTACTATTTTTAGAAAGCTCCCTGAAAATTTATCCTTGCTCTTAATTACCCCTATCACTAGGTATCTGTGGTTGAATAAATCGTAAAAATATTCCTTTGCCTCTATATCAGATACATCCTTTTCATACTCAAAAGAGAAGCTATCTCCTCTTGAGGATTCTATTTTAACCTTTTCATCGTCCTCTTCTATCTCATATACAGTTTCATCCTCAAATGCAAGCAGGCTCTTATCTCCTAGCTCCATTATCTTTGAAATGTTGAGAGACTCCTTATCTATAGAGAAAATTTCCTCTTTGCCCTTTAATCTTCTTTCATTAAAATCACGGCTAGATTTTAGAACATGCTCATGCTTATTTTTCTTATAGTAAAGCATGTTTGGAGTTTCTCCTACGATTCTGATTACCCCGTCCATAAATATGCTGTCTAGCACCTTGTATTCATAATATCTGCTACCTGATTTTACTAGGTTTAAAAAGTTTTGAAACGGCAATATTCTAAGACTGTTTTTGAATACAAAATCCTCAGTCATCTCTTCTGGTATATCTATAGCAAGCTCTACATCATCTGATAAAAGAAGCTCTAGCTCCTCTTCCTCTGATAGATAGACCTCTTCAACTAGCAGGTATTTTACTTCCTTTCCTATTACTTCTCTTTTTCCCGCAGTTAGCTTAAATAACAGGTCATGAATCTCATAAATTCTTCTTTCATCTACATCCACTAGGTATACCTTGTCATACTGGTTGCTTTCAAAAGGCGTCTTCGCATCTGAAAGCGTAAATATAAAATAGCCCTCAGTCAATATCTCAAGTCCCTTATAAACATACTCATCCTTTGAAAAACTAAAGTTCAGTATGTCATCTTGGGTATCTGTCTCAAGATTAAGCCTAAAGAAATTGAGTATCTGCTCTTTCTCTGCTTCAGATGATACACAGTAGTAGATATAATCCATATCCTTTATCGCTAGCACATCTTCATATGAGCCTGGAACCTCTATATCATACATGGACGGATTATTAGAATGCTCTCCAGTATCCACCCTTGTTAGCTTTTGCTCAGCTATATCATATCTGTATATACCTTCAGTCCACTGCTCCTCTAAAGTGCCCTGAACCTTTTCAAAATATATTCTATCTTCTAGAGACTTAACAGGTCTGTATGCAATTTTAGGCACATCCTGACCTTTTATTATCCCTTTCATATCTATAATTCTCAAATATTTGTCCTCCATTTAAACTTCATAATAAATCATCTCATTAGATTATGACATAACGCGGCTAATTTTTAAAGAAAGATTGGATAATTATCTCTCTCTTCTTTAAATAGTGTATAATAAAATTATCTATTTACAAAAAAGGTGATGAAAAATGAGTAGAAAAGAAAAGCTTGAAAAAATCAAGAAAAAGCTTACCAAACGAAGAATTTCTTTCATAATAATAGTTATGTTTGTGATTTACAGCTTGGCAATGTACGGCAATATTCAGCTTCAAAAAGATAAAAAGGATGAGGTTTCATATATTCCATACACCCAGTTCCAGCAGATGATTGAAAAAAATCAAGTAGAATATGTATTTTTAAGTGCTAATAACAGCAATATGCAATTTCTTCCTACTTTAGAATATCTAAATTCTCAAAAGATAACTCCTGATGAGGATTACAAACTTCTGCTTGAGGACCTTGATAAAACCAAAGAAACTTCTGTGGATGCTAAAATACTTCCTAAGGATGGGAAATTTAAATTCATAACTGAAAATCCTGCCTATCCAGAGTTTCGCTCGGAGCTTCTTGCAAAGGGGATAAGAGTATTTAGCTTTAATCCTCCAAATGATTTGGTTTATTTTCTTTTATCCACCTTCCAGATTATGCTCCCAGTGGCTTTAATCATGGGCTTTCTAGTATTTTATCAAAGAGGTATGGACCCAAAAGAAAATGAAATCACAACCAAGGTGCCTGATACGAATTTTAGCAATATAGCAGGCTATAACTCACTTAAAAACGATTCAAAATACATTTTGGACTTCTTAGAAAATCCAAAGAAATATAACGATATAGGAGCGCGGCTTCCTAATGGTGTAATTTTTTACGGTCCTCCAGGAACAGGTAAAACTCTAATGGCAAAAGCCATAGCGGGAGAAGCTGGAGTTCCATTTTTCAAGGTTAACGGTTCAGACTTTGTTGAGCTATACGTAGGTCTGGGTGCTCGAAGAGTTAGAAAGCTTTACAAGACAGCTAGAAAAAATGCTCCCTGCATAGTATTTATAGACGAGATAGACTCAGTCGGTGGTGCTAGAGGTCAAAACAGAGGAACCTCTGAGGATGACAAAACTCTAACTGCACTGCTAAATGAGCTCGACGGTTTTAGTGGCAAGGAAGCTGTAATTACTATTGCCGCTACTAATAGGCTTCAAGATTTAGACCCTGCTCTTACCCGTCCAGGTAGATTTGATAGACAACTTGCTGTTCCTCTTCCTGATAGAAATGAGCGTATGAGTATACTTGAGCTTTATGTAAAAAGTAAAAAAATATCTGAAAGTGTAATAATAGAAAACCTCGCAAAAAAAACCATAGGTTTTAGTCCTTCTGAGCTTGAAAATCTCATGAATGAGGCAGCTATAAAAGCTGTAATTAACGGCCATGAGGTAATCGAGCAGACTGATATCGATGAAGCCTACCTTAGAATCCTAATCAAGGGAGATAAAAAAGACAAGCCTTTAGAATCAGATAGCCAGCGTAAAATCGTAGCCTACCACGAAGCTGGTCATGCTATAGTTGGTCACCTTCTAGGACAGCCTGTACTAGAAGTCAGCATCATCCCTACTACTTCAGGAGCTGGAGGCTATACTCTTAATGAACCTAAAGAAGGCCTAGCTAGCAAAGCCGATATGAAAAACAGAGTAAAGATGCTCTATGGTGGAAGAGCCGCAGAGACTATAATAGCTCAGAGCGAAGACGATATCACAACTGGAGCTGTAAACGACATCGAGCAAGCCACTATGATTATATCCTCTATAATTAAATCTTGGGGAATGCACGATAGCGTTATAAATCTAGATGTGCTAGGCATGTCTAGACCAAATGATGATTATATAAAGGACGCTAAAGCATTAGCTGAGGAGCTGTTTAATGAAACCAAGCAGATGCTAAATAAAAATAGAGAAAAGCTTGACCTTATAGCCGAAACTCTCCTTGAGGTGTCAATAATAGACGGAGAGCACTTTATTAAAATAATGCATGAAGATAAAACCACAGAAGCTTAAGAATTTTGTAATTAAAAGAGTCAGTATGGAATCAATACTGACTCTTTTTTATTTAAAATATCTAGTTTGAATGTGATTTTCTGCCATGGCTATTTATTATTACAGCAAGCAGTACAAATATTGCCACTCCTGCCACATACCCTACTGGCATGAGATTTCCATCCAAATATCTGGCATATACTATTCCTGCTAGTGCCCAGATTCCCACAAATCCAAATGCCTTATCTTTTCTCATAGTTATAAAGAAGAGATTTACAAGCACAGCTACTGCTATTCCTATAGATACCCATAGAGCCTCAGGAAGATTAAACAGGTTCCAGTTCATATACTTAACAAAGGCCGCAAAGTTTGCTATTGTTGCAACTGAAATCCACCCTGTATATAGAGAAAACGGAAGTAAAAATCCTTTTTTCTCGTCATTGTAAAGATAGGCTTCTACTGTATATACTCTAAAGTAGATGAGATAAAGCACTAAAAGCAAAGCTATCATAGCTATCATGCTTAGCCCTATCATATCAAAAGCCCAGAAAAATAACCAAAGTCCGTTTAGTATACAAGATACTATAAACCAGAGACCTATTTTTTCAGTTGCTTCTTTTCTAGCTCCATATCCGTTTTTCCCTAGCTGATAAAGCACAAAATAGCCTAGCATAATATATATAACGCCCCAAATGGCAAAGGTTATGCCTGCTGGAGTAAATAGATTGCTGTATTTTGCTGATATTTCTTCAGTAGTAGCTTGCCCGAATATATTTGTGTTTGCTAAGGCATTGGCTCCTATCATCAATAAATAAAATAATAAATTAAGGATTTTTAGACCTTTTCTTTCTCTGGAATAGTGCTGCATGTGATCCTCCTTGCAATTATTTGGATAATTTCTTATATATTAAATATACCCCACCTTCTATTAATATGCAATAAAGAAGCCACACTTTTCTGATAACTATACCAGTTTAGTTTAGTATTTCACTTTCTTTCCTTCCTCTAGCTGAGCATCATTAGGATCTAGTATTATAAGGTCGCCCTCACTTAAGCCCTGAGTTATTTCATAGTCAAAATCAGATTCATAGCCCGTTTCTACCTCTTGTTTTTTTAGGGTTTGCCCATCTATTTTCCATACGTATTTCTTGTCATCTATTTCAAAAACAGTCGTTTTCGGAAGGGCTATGACAGAATTTTTTCTCATAGTCTCTATAGTGAGGCTCAAATCATATCCCAAAAACAGCTTCTCTTCGCTTTGAAAAGCCACATCTACCTCTACCCTTTGCTCTTCAAGTCCAAGTGGAGACTGCATGGTATTTGCATAGTCGCTTATTTTTACTATAGTTCCAGGATAATGCTTTTCTTCATTTCTAATTTTTTGAGTCACTGTGACATTTTGGCCTAATTTTAGAGCTGCTGCATCTTGAACTAAAACATTTGCCCTAGCAACAGTTTGTGTAGCTGAGGAAAGCTCAATTATAGGAGTCATAGTGGATACAAAGGCTCCTGATTTTGCATTTGATTTAGTGATTGCTCCACTAGCAGGTGCATAGATTTTTGTTTTAGCTAGCTTTTCATCGATTGCGCGTATCTGAGCTTGTAGTGCTTCCTTTTGTCCTGAATAATAAGTGCTTGTTCCTGGCTTTTCTGCTGCTGATTCATATATGAGGGCTAGTTCGCTTTCTTTTAGCTTCACTTGATTTTTTGCATCGTGAAGAGCATTTTCAGCAGCTTCAAACTCCACCTTAGGTATAGCTCCACTGTCATAAAGCGCCTTTGCTCTTTCATAGCTCGTCTCTAGCCTTGCTATTTGGTCTTTTCCCATTGCTATAGCTATATTTAGACTCTCAACTTGAGAATCATAGACTGGAGATTTTGACATTGCCTGCTGACCACCTACAGATTTTAGCTGGGCGCTGAGCTGACTTTTCTGATTTTTTAAATCAGTATCATCCATACTCGCAATAAGCTCTCCTGAATTCACATTCGTGCCATGCTCTACTATGAAGGTGAGCTTTGCATCATATGGTGGGCTTATCGTATAGCTGTCCTCAGATACTACTATAGCATCCTCTTTGAAATCACTGATTAAATCAGCCTTTTCAACTTTAGTGGCTTTCACTTCTAATGGCTTTGTCATTGAGTAAACTGTATAGCCTATAGCTAGCACTGCTATTATGCCAATTAGTATAAATTTAATGGATTTTTTCATAAGTCACCTCGTTATTCATTCGATTTTAGAGCATCTACTATATTCAAATGCTTAATCTTTCTAGATGCCATGACCTGAGCCAGTACTATGGCAATAATAGTTACTACAAATGCTATAATCAAAGAGTTTAAGTCCAGCTTCACAGCTAGAGAAAACATATCCGTACTAGCTGATTTTCCCATGGCAGTTACAGCACTTTGTGATAAAGGTATTCCAAACAGCATCGCAAATATAGCTATGAACCACTGCTCAAAAGTAACTATAGAAAGCACTTCCTTTTCACTCATTCCTAGCACCATAAGCGAGGAAAGCTCTCGTTTTCTCTCCGATAGTATTATTACATAGGAATTGTAAATTATCGCCACTCCCATAACTATAGCTATAAGAGCTACATAATACATACTGCCCATAAAGCTTCCCATAAATTTCTTCAGCTTTTCAATCATTTCATTCGTGTCATTTATGCCTGTAATTTTAGGGCTCTCTTCATAAATATCTTTTAGCACAGCCGCTGTATTTGGCTTTGCTCTTAATAAAACTGAATTTGCCGCAGGTGAGTAGCCTAAAACCGCTGATAGATACTCAATATCCATATAGCCGTTTATTCCTACATTTTGCTTTACAGTAGATATCACCCTCACTCTTTCCTTCTTATCCTTGTCTCTCATGTAAGGGCTCTCCATGGTGAGATAGTCTCCTGTTTTTACTCTTAGCTTGTCTGCTAGTCTTTCTGATAGGACTACTCCACCTTTATATATGTTTACTGGATTTTTATCGTCATCTATCACTGTGTATAAATTGCTGTTTTCTCTTAGCCCTATAACCGATACCGGCTCTTTTATATGCTCATTTGTAAAAAAAACTGGAATCTCGAGCATTCCTTCTGCCCTGTAAACTTCGTTATGTCTAGTAAGCTCAGTTTCTACGCTCTCCAAAGCATTTAAATCAGATAAGGCTACCTTTACATCGTATTTTTCCACATCGTCATAGCGCTCAAAAAGCATGGAATCGACTTGCCCCATAAAGGTCCACGGAATAACTGAAAGCGTAAAAGTAAAAGCTATCCCAACAAATACAAAAAAGCTTCTTGCTGGATTTCTAGATATATTTCTAAGAGCCATTTTGCCTTTTGTAGTCAACGCCTTATATAGTAGAGGTATTTTTTCAAATAGCGAGCGACTTCCAAGCACAGGCTCTTTCTCTCTCATAGCCTCACTAGGTGATAAAAGTAGAGCCTGAGTACTTCCTCTATAACCAGCAAATATAGCAAATACAACTGAAATAGCTATACTTCTAAACAAATAAGAAACTAATATCTGTCCCTCTAGGATAGGCATATTAAAAAACATCATGTAAAGAGACATAAGTGGCTGATAAAATATTAGGCCAAACAGTCCTCCAATTATACCTCCTAGCAGTCCTATCACTATGCAGTAGCTAGTGTAGTGCATCCTAATGCTAAGTGAAGAATATCCAAAGGCCTTTAATATTCCTATCTGTCCTCTTTGCTGCTCAACTATCCTCTTTATCATGATGTACAAAATCATAGAGGAAACACTTAGAAATACTAGAGGAAGCATAGTTGATGAGACCTCAAGCTGTTTCATTTCATTGGTAAGGAGCAGATTGCTTTCTTGATCCTTCTTTTCTACTATAGATATAAATCCATAGGGTCTTAGCTCTCTTTCTATCGTTCTTTTTATATAGTCGAAATCTGCATCGTCCTTTATAGTAAACACTACATTAGTATAGTGTCCTTTTCCTGTTAATTTTTCTAAGGACGTGATATCCATAAATCCTACCCCAAATATTATTGGATCTGGATAAATTTCTGATGAATTCCTAAGTGCATAGACATTTTCTGCGCTTCTTCCTATAGCACTGATAGTTAAGTCTACATTTTTTCCATAGGCGATAACTGGAATCTTGTCTCCCACCTTTAAATCATTTGCATCTGCAAACATAGGGTCAACTACAGTTTCCATATAGCCTGGTCTAGGAGCTTTTCCTTCTTCTATTATATAGGTGCCTACAGAGGTATTTGAGCTCACTAGCCTTAAATACTTGGTTTCAGTCGAAAACGTCCCAAAATTATCAGCTATTCTTATATCCTCTCTTAGCCTTCCTTCAGCCTGGTCGATTCCTTCTATATCCTTGATATCAGCTATCTTGGATTTTGGCATAGTAAGCACAGTCACAAATCCATCAGGAAACTTGCTATCTGAGTAGAATTTATCTATAGAAAGCTCTAGAGTCTGCATTACCATAGCAAAAGCAGCGTACATCATCAGACCTATAGCTATTACCACTATAGCCGCAAGATTAGCCCCTTTATGCTCCATCAAATCCCTAAATAGCTTTTTGTATAGAGTCATAGCACTATCTCCTCTACAGGTATAGGATTTTCATTTACCTCCACCTTTTCAATCTTTCCATCCTTTATATACATAACCCTATCAGCTGTCTGAGCTATGGATGCATTGTGAGTGATAACTATAACTGTTTTTTCAAAGCTTCTGGAAAATTCCTTAAGTATGCGAATGACCTCTCTGCTAGAAACTGAATCAAGAGCTCCTGTAGGCTCATCACAAAGCAGGATTTCAGGATTCTTTGCAAGTGCCCTCGCTATAGCAACTCTTTGCTGCTGGCCACCTGATAGCTGAGATGGAAAATGGTCTTTTCTATCTAGCAGCCCTACTTTTTCAAGCATATCCTTTGCATCTAGCGGACTTGAGGAAATCTCTCTTGCAAGATCCACATTCTCAAGCGCAGTTAAATTTGGCATGAGGTTATAGAACTGAAATACAAATCCAACTGCATCTCTTCTATACTCAGTAAGAAGCTTCTTTCCCCGGTTGTGAATAGGCTTGCCTTTGTAATACAACTCCCCTGAAGTAAGAGAGTCCATTCCTCCTACGATATTCAGTAATGTACTTTTTCCTGAACCAGATGGTCCAAGCAGAACGAGAAATTCACAGTCATAAATTTCAAAATCAATTTCTGACAGCGCCCTTATATCCACTTCTCCCATTTTATAAATCTTAGAGACATTTACACCCTTGATAAGCGTATTCACAGCCTCACCCCATTTCAAATTAATCCTTATTCATATATTTTAATATATTTACCCCTTTTCAAATAGGTTTATAACTATAAACAGAGGGTATGTAAAGTATATGGGATATTTTTCTAAATTATCTCATAATTAAGCTACAGGAGGTAACATTTATGGAAGTAATGAAAATTCAAGACCTGCGTTATCTACTTGAAAATGCCGAGCACCCTAGTATAACAATTTACTTACCTACCATACCTGGAGACAAGGATACCAATAGAATCCTAATTAAGAATTCGATTTCAAAAGCTAGGGATGCAATTAAAGAAAAAGATTACGATGCAAGAGATATAGAGGAGAATTTGAAAGCCTTCACCCTTATGGGAGAAGATTTAAGTTTCTTGAAAGCGCAAAAAGAAGGCCTAGCTGTATTTATAAACAAGCACGAGCTAAGAACCTACAGACTTCCTCATGCATTTGAAGAAACAGTTATTGCTGATAATATCTTCCATATCAAGCCACTACTTCCAGTTATTACAGAAAATATAGACTACTATATACTAGCTATCAGCAAAAATACCCTTGCACTTTACAGTGCAAATAGATTTGAAATAAATCCTATAGACATCCCTGATATGCCAAAAAATATGGATGAGGCTCTTCAGTATGATATAGATGAATCTCATCTAGGCAGAAGACCTGCAAAGGTAAGTGGTGGAAGTCTAGGCGCTGCTACTCACGGCGAAAATATAGGAGATGAAACGGAAAAGGAATTTGTGCTAAGATATTGCCAGATAGTAGAAAAATATATATCAACATTTTTAAATAGTAAAAATAAAACCTTAGTTCTAGCTGGGGTTGATTATATTTCTTCTATATATAAGGAAGCTAGCTCATACAAAAATATAAGTGAGAAAACCATCTCAGGAAGTCCTGAGACTATGACTGCTTCTTCTCTAAGAGACCATGCATGGCATATAGTAAAGCCTCAACTTCTCATTGATTCTGAAAAGGCTGTAGCTCGATATGGAAATCTTTCAAATACAGATAGAACTGTAGACTCCATCAGCCAAATAGTAAAAGCAGCTCATGCGCAAAGAATAGATACTCTGTTCTTGTCAAAATCAGCTGAGCCTATCCTTGGAGTGTATGACAAGGAAAACGATAGAGTAAACACTGACTACGCTGACTCTCATGATGTTCAGGACCTCATAGGCATAAGCGTAAGACAGACCTTGCTTGCTGGTGGAAAGATTTATTATCTAGACCATGCCCATATGCCAGAGCATAAACCTATAGCAGCTATACTTCGCTATTAGATTTAATTGAATTGTAATTTTATTTATCAATCTGCATGATACAATTAAAATATTAGTAAAGCGCCAAAAGCACTCAGCTTTATGGCGCTTTTTTGAATTAATTTAATGCTTCTTATATTTATGACGAAATACTTATATGAGCTAGAAATAGCAGATTGTTTTTTACAAAAGGAGGTAATTATTATAAAAAAGCTATTAACCCTTTCACTTATCATGACTCTAGCTATGGGAAGCTTAGCATTTTCAAATCCCATCACAGAAGATGAATACAGCTATCTAAGAGAAGTTCTATTATCTCTTAATAATACACAGGCTACTAATCCTATAGCTGAGGCTCCTGCTCAAAACGTAGTGCCTTACTATCAGACAGTGCTTGGAAATGAAAGACTTCTAAGCGAATACTCCCATCTAATAGATGGCAAACGCGTAGGTATAGTCACAAATCATACAGGCGTGAACTCAAAGCTAGAAAGAACTGTAGATGTGCTAAGTGCCTATCCAAAGATTAGCCTTACTTCCATCTACTCACCAGAGCACGGCTTAGATGGAACTGTAGCCGCTGGCAAGTACGTAGAGTCATATACGGATGCAAAATTAAACCTTCCTGTATATAGCCTCTATGGCAAAACTAGAAAGCCTAGCCCTGAAATGCTTACTAATGTAGATGTGCTAGTATTTGATATGCAAGACATCGGTTCTAGAACCTATACTTATATGTCTACACTTAACTACTGCATGATAGCAGCTAAAGAAAACAATAAAACCCTAATAGTACTCGACAGACCTAACCCAGTTGGTGGACTTAATGTCGAAGGCTATGTGCTAGAAGATAAATACAAAACCTTTGTAGGCGTGGACAATATGCCTATGGCTCATGGAATGACTGCCGCAGAGCTAGCTCAGTTTTTCAACAGAAACATTGGCTGCAAGCTAGAAATAGTGCCTATGAAAAATTACACTAGAGCTATGGTATGGCAAGATACTGGACTTCCTTTTGTGCAGACCTCGCCAAACATCCCGAATATAGAATCAGCCTTTGCCTACATGGCTACAGGCATAGGAGATGGAACTGGGCTCGGTCAAGGCGATAAATTCACCTGGGTAGGTGGCAAGGGCTTTAATAGTCAGACTCTAGCAAATGCACTGAATGCTTATAAGCTTCCAGGAATAGTATTTGTTCCAGAAGATAAAGGCGACAAAGGCGGAGTAAAGCTACAGGTAACTGATTACCATAGCTTCAATCCAGCAAAAACTGGAGTATATATCCTAGCAACTGCAAACCTTCAAAAGAAACTAACTGTTCCAGTAGAAAAAAATGGAGTTATACCTATGTTTGAAAAAAATATGGGTGGAAGTAGATTTGGACAGGACCTACTAAACAATAGAACTCCTGACCAGATAGTAAAAAGCTATTCTAACGAAGTTGAGAACTTTAAAAATCTCAGAAAACAATATCTAATTTATAACTAAATTTAATATTTTATTAAACCGAGTAGTGCTGATTGTAAAATCGGCACTATTTTTTTCAAAAAAAGTTACAACTTGTATCCAGTAAGGAATGTGCATTTCATGGGATTTACAGGGAAATGTTGTAAATATTCTGTTACTTCTTTGTAACTTTTTTGCTCAAAAAGGTTGATAAACCAAAATTAATGCACTATAATAAACAAATACTTGGCTAAGCAATTTAGAAATAATAAAAAATAGAGGAGTGAAAGAATGAGAAAGCTTATCGTAGTTTTCGCTTTCATCCTAGCATTGTTAGGTTCAAATCTTACATATGCAGAAGTAAAGGATGATAGCATCAAAAGTGACGACGCCCTAAAAACTTTCATGTCGAGCAAAAATTCTAAGCTTAGCGACCAGGCATTAAACAATCTTATGAAATCGATAAACAAGGCAAGTGCTAATTACAACGTAGATAAAGAGCTAATTGCTGCAGTAATATGGCAAGAAAGCAACTTCAACCCAAGCCTTACTTACAACAGATGTATCGGCGCAATGCAAATCCATGTCAACACAGGAAAAGCATACGGCTATACTAGCGAAGACTTATACAACTCAGATATAAATATCGATTTTGGTACGCGTTATCTTAGCGGACATATTCAGTCATATGGTGGAGATGTGCTTAAAGCACTTAGCGCATACAACCAAGGTACAACTAGAGTAAACAAAGGAAACTACTCTACGAAATACCAAAGCCAAGTATCTGCAAAAATGGAAACCATAAAAACTTATGTTGCAACTTATGTAGCAAGTCACTAAAAATCGTGTAAAAAGTTTTTTGTTTTTAATTGATTGTTTTAATTTTTAAAGGGCAAAAAAAGACGCTGTGGATTCAGCGTCTTTTTTAATTTAAGCGTAAAATACAGCATATATATAACAAATTCCCATTTCTTAATTACACTACTCGAGCAAAAAGTCTATGATATTTTTAACTCTAATCCCAGAGTAGTCGTTAAATACAGTTTGATCCATGGTCAAAATGTATTTTGGATAGTTATCTGAAATAGATTCTAGGGGTCTAAGTTCTCGCTCTCTCGTTTTCTCATCCATGATTGTAGCTGAAACTTGATAGTAGATTTTTTCGTTTGGTTTTGAGGCTACGAAATCAACTTCTAACGAGCCTATTTTTCCAATACTTACCTCATATCCGCGTCTTAATAGTTCTAGATAAACTATATTTTCTAAAACATGTCCATAATCTGTATTACGTAGGCCAATCAGTCTATTACGGATACCTATATCTACGATGTAATACTTTTCTAGAGTTTTTAGAAACATCTTTCCTTTTAGGTCATATCTGTTTGCCTTGTATATAATAAATGCATTCTCAAGCATCTTCAGATAATTATCAATCGTGTCACTCGTTGTTTTCCTTCCACTACTAGTTAGATAGTCACTTATTTTTTTAGTGGAGACGATACTGCCAATATTGGCAGCAATAAATTTCAAAATGCTTTCAAGAAGGGCTGCGTCTCTGACTCCATTTCGTTCTATAACATCCTTCATAAGCACAGTATTATATATGCCTTCTAGAAAAGGACCAATAGTATCAGGATTATCCAATAGTTCAACTATAGTTGGAAGTCCTCCGTACTCTAGGTATTGATTAAATTTCTCTGGAAGATTCATTTCTTTATCTGAGTCTAAGAACTCTATATACTCTTTAAAGGATAAAGGCTGCATTTTAATTTCAACGTATCTACCAGACAGCAATGTAGAGAGTTCAGAAGACAAAAGATAAGCATTTGATCCAGTTATAAAGATGTCAACATTGGCATCGACAAGGAAAGAATTAATAACTCGCTCCCATGAAGATACCTGCTGGACTTCATCAAGAAGGATATAATGTCGTTTATTGTGATCAAGAATGCGTTCATTAATATATGCATGCAGTTCCTTGTAATTGGTAATTTCATCAAACTCAAATGATTCAAAGTTCATTCGGATAATATGGTTTCTATCAACACCACTAGTAATCAAATGATTTTCAAAAAGTGAGAGTAGGGTTGATTTACCTGAACGCCTTAAACCCGTGATTACCTTAATTAATTTTTTATCCTTGAACTTAATGAGTTGATTAAGATAAAGGTCTCTATTTTTCAAAATATCACCTCCTAAACAGAAGTATACCCTACAAAAAAAATAATATCAATATTTATTCGATTATAGTCGAAAAACTTTTAAAAAATTGTTTTTTTTGGATTATAAAAGACGATGCGTCTGCATCGTCTTTTTGTATATCTACTTCATATATGCTACTTTTAATTCATCAAAAGATAGCTTTGCATTTTTTGTACTAGTATCAGAATTATCTCTTACAAATACATTTTTAACTGTAAGTGGATAAGCTATACTCTCTGGTAGTACTCCTCTTAGCTCTTTTTGATTTGTCCAGTCGATTTTATTAGCCATAAATACTCTGTAGTCCATACCTTTGGAGTCAGTAACAATAAGTCCGAGTATATTATCTAGCTTTTTATCAGCATTTACAAATAAAGAAAGGTACTGAGGATGCTTATCTATAGTTAGTTTTTTGCTTTGTAAATCAAGATATACTTCTGTTTCAGCTTCTTCACCATCAAAGGTGTAAGTAATGCTATAAAGATTTTCTTCAGACTCTAAATCCTTCTCTAGCTTGCCTGAAATAGTGTTCCCTTTATCTAAAGCAAATGTCTTTAGAATCCTATCTTCAAAGCTATAAAGTAGCTTTTCATCAAATATATTAAGTGCTAACGGAAGAGGATTCTGTGCTCCTAACTCCATAGTCTTTTCCATACTTATAGGATCTTCCTTTGTTTGCTCAGGAAGATAATACATGCCTTGCTCACCAGGTCCTACTATTATCCCTTGCTGACTAACTGGAGATGTATAAACACCAGGAATTGTAGTAATTTTGTATGACCATGAATATACTTCAAAAGGATTGTCCTTTGATGAGCGAGGGATAAAATTATATTCCAAAATACTTGGGTCTTGAGAAACATATTTATCTACACTGTCCACACAGTGAAAATTCATAAATATAGTGCCTGAAAGCGGTACATCATCTCCTGATTTTAGTTGCATAGAATATGAAGAAATACGTTTATAATAGCTTCCTACCTCAACTAAATAATCCATAAGCTTGTTGTAATTACCTTCAAACTCTACCTCTACAGGTCTAGTAGTAAAATTATCAGATACGGCTGGTGGAGCAGCTACTTGAGCCTGAGTCCCTTCAGCAGGAGCAGTATTTTCTGCTGGTGCTGGTGCAGGAGGCTGAGCCTCTCCAGAAGCTGAAGCTTCATTTGCTTTTAGCTCAGTTAGACTAGTTTTTACAGGTTCAGAAAATCTGATACCTTTGATATCCAAATCAGCTTTTTGAGCAAAGTCATCTAAAATAACTATAGTTTCTTCCTGGTCTATATCCCCAAAATAAGTTCTAGCTACAGGAAGAAGCTCGTTTTTTATAGTTTCTATTTCTAAATCCAAATTACCTTCAGAATTTATAAGTGCTTGCATCTGAGCATACTCGTTTTGTTTAGCTTGCTCTTCTTGCTTTAGGGTTTCTAGCTTTTCAGTTTGAGGCGTATATACAAAGGTAAAGAACAAATATCCACCTACAGCTATAAAAAGGATAAGTAAGAGATTTTTCTCTCTGTTACTAATTTTCATCAGTCTCATCCCCCTTTGCCTCAAGCATGATGCTAAAATTATAGTATGCTTCTTCTTTAACCATTTCAGATACGAAAAGGTTATCAAATTCTTCTGTCTGTCTTAGATTATGCTGAAACTGTGCTACAGCAACTTTGTTGTACGACTTGCCTTTTATGTCTATCTTGTCTTCAACTATGGATAAATCTGTAAGGTGAAGATTATCAGGTACCTGCTCAGCTATAAGTCTAACTGCAGCTTCATTTACCTTGTTTTGTTTATCCATAACTATATCCATCTCTTCAAAGAAAACTTGGTCAGCCTTTAAAGAAGTAAGCTCAGCTTGCTTTGCCTGAACATTTGCAACCTTTGCTTTAAAATCTGCTTCATTCATCTTCGAATCTAGATTGGTAATAGACTTTTCAAGAGACATAAGGGTCATGGTATTAAATATCACTAAAGCCAAGCATAAAGCAAGTAATCCAGCTGCCACTATCATAAGGACATTACTACCTGAAGTTTTTTTCTTAGGCTCCTGCTCATAGGGTGCAAAAAAGTTAAAATCTCTCATATTATGTCCACCCCCTACAGCCTGATAATCGCACTAATAGCATTTAAGCTCTGTGCCAAAGTATATTCATTGCCAGCTACTATCTCTACGTTATCTATGGATTTGATTAGCTCTACAGGGATATTTACTCTTTCATGGATATATGTATCTAAGCCCTCCATCACAGAAATCCCTCCATAGATAAAAATCTTATCTATAGTATTATCTACGCTTCTACTAGTGTAGTACTTAAATACCTTGTCGATTTCCTCTATCCATCTGTCTACTACATCAAGATGCTGAGAAATCTCATCGATAGTTTTGAACTCAAATTCAGTAGTAAGCTGTTCAAAATCTCTAGTTCCATTTTTTATAAGTCTATTAAACTTATATTGGCCTTTTTCAACTATAATAACGTTGATATTTTCATGACCTAAATCCAAAAATGCTGCTGTATTTTCTTTGATACTAGCTTCGTTAAACAGTTCATACTCAGCTGCTATCTTGTCAACTGCATTTGAGTGAATATCAAGTGCATATGGATCTAATCCCATCTCGATAAGCATAGAGTAAATATTGTGAACTATTTCTTTTGGAAGGGCAGCTACAAGGAGTTCATATTTTTTTACATTTTCCTCCTCAAACTCTCTCACAATCTTGTACTGCAGTACATAGCTATTGATATCAATAGGCAGGTACTGACCGATTTCATAGCTTACCATCTCTGATAAGTCTTCAGGTGCAACAGCAGGAACTACTAGCTCTCTTTTGATTGCATCTGTGGATTCAAGGGTGCAAATAACGTCTTTTAGCTTTACAGAATTTGCATTTAATGCGCCTTGAATTATGGATTTCATCTCTTGGATATTGTGCATATGTCCATTTTCATATACACCGGCTGGCAGTCTCGCTTTAAATGTCTTGTCAACCTTAAGGCGCCTGCCCATCTTTTGTCCTACAGCAAACTTTATATAGCTGCTTCCTATATCAATGGACAGGCATTTTACATCTTTTTTCTTGGATGATAAGCCTAGCTTACTCTTGTTTTGCTTCAAATAAGCCCTCCCCCTTTGCTAGATTATTGTTTTAATTATTTAATTAAATATTTATCTTTTAAATATTCAACTACATAGGTTTTGCTCACTTCATCAAGAGGTGGACATATAATTACCTCTGCCAAATAAACTCCTGACTTCCCAATAGTGATGTTATAATATTTATTCCCATAATAATCCCCCGTTGAAAGTGATGATATCATGCTGAAACTTTCCCAATTGCTTTCATTTGTATTATCAAAAATTTCTAATTTTATATTATTATCAACTATTCCTACAACATAAACAGTTCTATCGCTATAAATTCTCTCCATTTTTTTAAAATCTTTAATTGCTTTAATACTTGTTTTTCTTCCATCATCACTATTTAGAGTGAATTTATCCAAATTGTAGTTATTATATACCTCCTTTAACTCTCCATCAATTTGAGAAAATACTCCTTTTATTTGTGAATAATCTTCGTAAATCACAGGATTCACTTTATTTTTGTCAAATTTTCTTATATATATTGGCTCAGCTACAGACATATCAGCTAATTTTCCAACTTTTGAAGCTGGAGTTGCTGTAAAAATTAGATATTTTCCTTTATATTTATCTAAATTAGATAGTATTTGATTGTTAGCTCCTGGTATTAATTCAAAATCGTTCGGGAAGATAGGATAATGAACACCTTTTTCTATTTCAAGAATATTATTGGGATTATCCGGCATAACAACATTAAATCCATCCTTCGATACATACCAAGAATATACATCTTTCATCCACACATCCATGGTTTTCGGATCTATAGTTACTTCTCCTTTAGCGTAAAGAGAATCTTTGTAAAAAGTATTCTTAAGAGTATCCCCGCCTATAAACTCTGATTTAATATTTGTAACTATAGGCATTTTAAACTCAATCTTTCCATAGGCGACTACTGTATTAATATCCGTTCTACCACTTTTTCCATTTACTAATAGACCCGTAATATTTAAGCCAGATACTCCAAACATATTGCCAATAGTTAAATACTCCGTTGTTGGTAATATATTATAGCTTGTAAATTTGGTTGAATCAAAATTCGATCCCGAAATAAAATCACTTATGACTTTATATTCAGTCGTCCCAAATATTGTTATTTCGTCTTTCTTATACTGCTTTCCTGATCTCCACATTTTTTCTCTTAATTTTTCCATTTTATCTTCTACAGTTTCTTGTGTGTCAAATAGTTTTTCTGTAATATCCTTGGTTTTAAACATCATAGAAAGATTATTTGAAATAGCAGAGATAAAACTAACAGATATTATTCCAAGGATGGCTATAGCTATGATTATTTCAAATAAAGTCATGCCTCGTTTTGTTTTCATAATAAACACGCTCCTTAAAACTTTGGCCCATCAACTCTCCAAAGTTGCTGAATAATATCTTCTCTTATTTTATCAAGTACATCACTTAAATCTAGATTTTGGTTCTTGCTGAAATCATAAACGTATTTTGAACTATCTGGATTTTCAATTCCTAGAGCAGCAGCTATATCTTTTACACTTTCCATTTCTGATTTTATAGATGAAAAACCTATTACATAAACTTGTTGATAGACTTTATTGTCTGTTATCATCTTACCCATTTTATTAACATATGATGTTGCAATATCGTCTAATTGATTTCCATAACCTACTAATCCTCCATAAGGATTTTCTGTGTATTTTTTTACACCTTTATCGTTAGTTTGATATACTATATGATTTCTATTACCTTTATACCATGAGTGTTGTGGATTATTTCCATGGTTAATTATTTTATTATCTCCAGAACTGCTATCTACGCTTGCCATAGTTGAAACTCCATCTACTAAAACAATCAGATAATTGTTTGGTTTTTTTGTCTGTAATACTATCTCATCATTTAATTCCTTAGTTCTATAATAAGCTCTTCTTAGTCCATCTCCTGTATTTGTTCCTCCATCTGCTTTTAATTTTTCTATACTTTCCTTTATTTTACTTGCGTTTTTTATATCATATATAGGATGCTTTGTATTTGAATTTGCTTGTAAAGGGTCTTCGTGATTTGCCGATGAAGAGAATGGAACTAGTATTATTCTAAAGTCTAAATCCGTTTCTTTTGCAAACTCATCTACCATTTGTTTAGATGCCTCTTTAAGATAGGCTAACCTAGTTTTATTATCTTTTGGTTTTAAAGGGTCAGCCATACTACCTGAAACATCCATCACAAATGTTAAGGTTCCAACATTTTCCTTTTCAGGAACAAGTGACATTAATTGATCGTCTCTATATGCAAGTGCTACACCTGGTTTAAGTGTGGTTCCATAATCTTTTACAAATCCTGCATTTATGGCACTCAATTGAGTATCTATATTCATCTTTCTGTTCCCATTTTTTTCGTCTACACTTACAAACATCATTTTTAATAGCTTGTCTTGGGTATTTAAACTTTCTTTTAAAAATGTCACTTCATATTTTATACCTTCTTGTGATGGTACTAGTATTATTTTTGAATGTGTTTTTCCTATTCCTGCTGATTTATATTGAACTATTTCTCTTCCATCTTCGCTTACACCAATGTAACTCCATTCTTGGTCTAGATTGCTTTCTTTAAAGCTTCCTTTAGGTATTACAAATAACGATGTAGAATATTTTACGGTTTCATTAGTTTTCTCTATAGCCATCCTCATATTTGATTGGATTTCATATTCTCTAGATGACATTTTATGTCCTTTTAAACCAAAGTTTAAAAATTGAAAAGCAACAGCTAATATTATTGGAATTAACGCAATAACAATTAGAAGTTCTATGAGGGTAAATCCTTTTTTTCTCATCTTATTCCCTCCTGATACATCATAATCCATTTCTATCCATTACCGTATTTGATAAATTCTCAGGATCTATTCTTTTATACAAAGTATAATCTTGATTTATAGAATCAATCCTCGCTTCTGATTTAATCTGTATCCATTTCTTTTTATTAATATCCACAACAGTTTTTATTGTTAATCGAAATTTTCCATCTTTAAAAGTAGTCATGTTAGTAGCATCAGGATGATATGAAATTTTTTTATCGTTAGAAATAAATTGCTGGATATAAAGCTGGCTTCCAACCTGTCTCATCAATGCAGACTCAGCATACTCTATCCCCGCTAATGAAATATAATATGCTTTTATCCTATTGTCTTGATTAACTGTTTCTTTTAAGTTCTGACTTGTTAAAGTTACAATAGATGCTATAAAAATCATAAGAACTGCAAACACCAAAATTACAGTAAATAATGCCGCTCCTTTTTTATTGTTAGACCTTTTCATTATTACCACCCACTTTATAAGTAGAATTATTTCAATCAAATAATTTAATACTATATTGACTCTATATACATTTTTTAAATAGCTATATATTATC